>OGVP01000015.1_pt1 | contig 22239 bp, 54 predicted proteins | sample 1575791 | NCBI WGS metagenome assembly OGVP01 (sample SAMN07581537, study PRJEB24739) | freshwater metagenome
TTTTTTTTTTCAAGCAGAAGACGGCATACGAGCTAGCTTCAGGTGACTGGAGTTCAGACGTGTGCTCTTCCGATCTGTTTCCCAGTCACGATAATCCCTCTATAATAGGAGGTATCTCCATATCGTTCTCTTTTTGGTTTGGTTAATTTAGATTTTTGGACGAAATTTTCTGCTTCATCCTTATCGTAGAATACTTCTACGATTTCTTTGTCTGGGTGTGGTTTAAATTCGCCGCCAATAGTATCTTGATAAACATTTTCTTTAGTTCCAATAACTATAAAAATTTCCATTATTTATTCTCCCTATGAATAAGACACAAAAAACCCAGTATAATAATCCACCCCATATTAGGAGGAAAACTATATTGTGGCTTTTCCATAAGATTCATAAAAGTTCCAAGTATAACTGCAAAATAGAAACTAAAATGAATAAAACTAAATGTTAAAGATTTTTTTTTAGTTAGTTTCATTAGTTATTCTCCAAGTTTTTACTATTCAATATCCATTAATTGTTCTGCTTCTTTTAAGGTCATAATTTTTTCAGTATAATCTGATGGAGGACGTTCAAAAGCCCCATATTGCCACCACGCATATTCTATATCATTTGGAAACCATGCCCATACTCTTTTTTCGTCTTTTATCTTATAAACTAATGCTATTACCTGTCCATTTTGGTATATTTTTGGTTTATAAGATTCATCCTGCATATCTATCATAAATTATACCTCCTTTTTTCAGAATAGAAACATTCAGAATGAGCTATTGCTGGGCCTATTTCAATAACTGATCTATCAGCCAACCAATTCAAAAATTCTTTATTATCGGTCATTTTATATCTTTCTTTTATCTTTATTTCACAAGGTATGAATTTTTATTTTGTCTACAACAATTTCACAATCATTAATGTAGTCTTTTGCTCTATCTTCCTCTATATAAAGATCATTAGTAGCAATATCTAGTAATTGAACTTTATTTGGTTTAGCATCATAAATAATAAATCGACCAGTATTGGCATCAGTTATCATGTAAACAAAATTTTTATTTAATTTAGTCATTTAGTTATTCTCCTTTTTAATTTCGTTGCTCATTTTTCACCTTTTTTCAAGTTTAATTTTACCGCAATACTCACAATGATAAAATGCGTCTCCTAACGTGCGGTTGGGCAAACACGATCCAAACTTAGTAAAGACAAAACTGTGTCCTAGTTTTTCACAATTTTCTTGTAACTTTTTAAGTTCAGGATAGTAAAATTTACTGTCATACTCTTCCATCAACTCCTTTCTTTTTTGGCGTCTTTCACGATCTATTTTTACGGATTCACTCCATATGTCATCATGATTCATTGGTTATTCTCCTTTTGATTATTTTCTTCGTAGTATTTGTTAATTGATTCTCTATATCCTTTGCAATGATCTTCTAGATATTTCTCATCATCTTTTGTTAATTCTTTAGAAATATAAAAACTATAATATGTTTGTAGAAATTCTATATCAGAAGAATCGACCACTTTATCTGAGACTAAATGATAATAATGTGCAGTTTTTGCTTCAAAGTTTACTACACAGGTTAAAAAAGGGATATTTTCTGTGAATATTTCAGTAGTAGATCCATCTAATATTCCACCAACATATTTAATAATATGATATACAATTTCTTGTTTTGATTCATTTTTCATTAGGTGTTCATTTACCATAATTAAGGGTTTGGTTATATTTTTTAAGGGGCTTTATTTGACCTAAACGAGCCAAAATAATGGTCAAATTAGCTCTTTGAGAGGTATTCTTTTCATACAAATATTCATTTAAAACACTACTCAAAATAGCTATCTCTTTATCAGTAAAAAGAACATTCCTATACATTCATTTTATCCTTATTTTATAGACTTCTAACCCTATTATACATCATACCAGCACTAGTGTCAATAGAGGGAGTAGAAAACACCATAGGGGCACATAAAAGAGATACCACTATATGTAGTATATAAGCCTCGGCATCACGCAATAAGTAGACCTAAAATTCGACTATTTTCCACAAATACCATTTATAAGCCTGAAAACTGGGTTTTTTCGCTATTTTCTAGAACCGCAGAGGCTAAAACAGTGGGATAAAAATATGAAAAATCTATATTTTTTGATGCTATTCGTACCGTTGTCATAAGAACTAGTGTTACAAAAGCTACAAAAACTAAGTCATCAACTATACTTTCTTTACATTTTGCCATTTTTGAAAAACCTCATTTTTGCGGGATTTAATAACATTTTTCGTATAGGAAAACACCAAGTTACTGTTGTCTCTTGTCTCGTTTGTATGTTAGTGATGGATTAAATTTATAGAATATTAATCCTAACTGAACAAACATCAAAATTATTCCCAATAGTCCTAAAGATATCAACATATATAATTACACCTTTTGGCTGACTGAGGCTATACCGGGCAAACTTGATGGTTTAGAAAAAACAAACTCACTTACTATTACCATTCATATCATAATATCTGATATCAATAAAGTTAGGTTTCTTGATTCTATTAAGAGGTATAGTATATTCGTTAAACCAATAATAGGAAAGAGGATCGTTTTTATATTTATCCCAAAATTTATCCCAATATTGCTTATCATACTTATTCTTATGATCTATTGTTATACTAGTCTGTGTTTCTACACTATTTACTATTTGAAGAAGATGATTACAATGAGACAATAGAGTTGGATTAAGATCTTTATTTTGGGTTAGTGCTGTTAATATTCCTCTCATATAATGTATATAACTATTATCATCCATATCTCTCATCTTATCGGGGCGCGGATTTATATGAGTCAAAAGTTTCAAACTCATATCTTTATCAAGTACGGAAATTCCGTTTAAATATCCGTCAAGATAACTATTAAATTCTTTAGTTGTCATTTTGAACAAATCTCCTTGAATAATTTATAAACGAAATCAAGTAACATATATGCACAAAATAATAGCCACGAAAAATTTAAAAATAGTAAAATGCCTTCCACCATATTTACTTTGTTCTTTCATTATTCGATTCAGCTTCGGATTTAAGTCTATTTATTGTTATTTCTACGCCTCTCAAGTTATTGTATAGGTCGCAGTATTTGTTTTCAAGATTTTTAATTATGTCTTTGCTGACATAATAATCGGCTATTAGGTAAATCACACTACCAACTGCTAAGACTGTTAGCAACAAACAAGATATTGATCCGAAAATACAAAAAAAACGTTGAATATCTGTCATTTTAATTCCTTGTGTGTTAGTCTTAAGAGTAAACTTTGATCGGTTTTTGTAACGGTTTTTATTTCTATGACCAAAACCTTATCTTCTATATTTTCTCTGTTATTTTCTATCAACTTACTAATTGATTTACAAACATTTTCGCAGTTAGTGTTGTGTAAATCGTTTAGTGAGTAAACTACTTTCATACCTTATCATATCTCCTGGAAATAGTTTGTCAAGCTGACTGAGAGCATATGGAGCAAACTTAGTGGTTTAGAAAAAACAATCCTAATGAGTTTTTCTACTTGACCACCTATCACAATCTGTATATGTATTATTCAGCCGGGTGAGGTTATACTTTAGAGTTATATTACTATATATCTAATATACAATCTCGCTGACTGTGAGCATATAAAGCAAACCTAATGGTTTAGCTATTACTAGCAACCTTAAAATCTTCCACCCATAAAATTCTACCATCACTATTTACAAAACTAATGGTAGGATTATTAGAGTTATAAGGCCAGGAGCTATTACTAGGTGGATTATTATTTACCATTTTTACTGAATAATTATCTAGAATAAAAAGTTTGGGAAAATTCTCATCTTTTCTCATTTTACCACTAATCTGAACAAGAATGGTAGCAGTAAAATCAACTTGCTCGCTAACTGAGTTCATGGTATTATACTCCTGAAGGGTTGGAATTTCGCAGGTTCTACTCGTCATCACTGCTCAATAAAATATATAGTATTATAATTATAAAGATTATATTCATAAGTAAATATCCTCGTCATCAGAGAGTATTCCAGGTTTGGTCACTGAATAACCGATAGAATTCAACCACAACTTTATCATTTATATACTTTTAACTCTGCTTCTAAAATTTCCACACCTTCATGAAGATCATCAGAAATATCTGCCATATAGTTGGAATCGTATGTTACTAGATTAACATATATCATATCATTCCTAAAATTCATTGCCATATAAACACCATGCACATCCACATCCTTAAATCGAAAAACATCCCCAGGTTTTAAATCATCTATAGTCGTCCTTTTGAGTTCTTTTTTATCACAAAATTCAATTTTCATTCTTTCTCCTTAGTTAAAGAGGCAAAAACCTTAACATCATCTTCATCTATTGTAACAGTAGTTTCATTAGAGTCTTTTCTGTTCCTAAATTTCATTTCATGATTTAAGGTATAGTTATTTGTTAAATCACGAATAAAAACATCAAATGCTTTTTCGGCATCTTTGGGAGAATTAAACTCCATACTTATATTAATCCTATTCATACTTTCTCCAGTTTTTCTAACGATTGGGTTAGTCCATCAATATAGTCTCTATCATCATTATCGGTACCCATATTCCAATGATAATGTTCAAGAGCATCTATAATGATACTCAAATCTTTGGGTTGTATATTTAGTTTAATCATTGTTTGTCTCCTCAAAAAATTCAGCATATTCATCCCAGACACACTTAGGAATCATATCCTTGTCATCACCATATTCAATATATTCTTCTTCTCCATCTTGAAAAGTACCACAAAAACCCATTCCAGGCTCAAAATATGTAGCCTCTACACTAAATCCAAGTTCATGCAACTTTTCATATAATCCAATAGGAGGACTCCAAGCACTACTAAAACTCATAGTGGCCTGATTACCCACAATAGTAGGATGTATTCCATAAGCCTCATCATTATCACTACCAATATCCCACTTGCTTCCCCAGTTGTTTATGCACCAAGTATACCAATAGTTTGGACTAGATTCATCAGTAATAAGTTCACCCTTATCATCCTTTGGCACTGGCAAATAATGTTCGCAAACCTTACCTTCCTTATAGGCACGAACAAACTCCATAACCTTAGCCCTATCTTCATGCTCAATAGTCAGATTGTTGTGACACCAATTAGGCATTATTATTTTCCTCTTGATATGTTTTAGTATCTAGCACCCATTATAGAACATCTATCGTCGTTGTCAAGCATTTTAGCTGACTGTGAGCCATCATAGCAATCAGGGTAGTTAAGCAGAAACAATTGTGCCAAAAAATACCCCGATCTTAGACACTATCATCTAAGACCGGGGCATTAGTGGTGAGATCAGACCGCCATAGCAAATTCGGTAGCAGTCTTAAGAGCCTTCACATTATCATTAGCATTAACTCCAAACCACAAACTATCCAGTCGATTATCAGCACTACGACCATAGTTATAGTTAAGATAGGAATTATAGCCATTATATGCTGCCCACCAAGTACCTTTTACTCCAGACATAGATTGTTCTGGACCCTCAATAAGAGCCATAATTTCATCAATGGTATTCTTAGTACGAGTCTTAAGGTCATCATCCAGAGTCTTATCAACCTCAAGCATCACCTTAACAAACTTGGTAACATCTTTCTGGTTGAAACTCTTACTAGCAAGAAAACGGAATTGTTCAGCAGTAGCTTCAAAGTCTGCATTAACATTATTCATAATATTACGAACATTATCCAGATTAATCTTACTAGATCTAGTATGACGAATACGGATTAACTTACTACCACTAGTTTTACTATGAGCCATAGCCATAGTATTAGCACAAACAACTCTAATAGGAGTAAATCCAACCCTAATAGTATTAGTACCATCATGACTATTACTAAGAAGAGCAAACTTACAAACTTCATCATTCTTAACAATAGTACTATTATCTCTATTCAGTTGAGCAAGAACCCAGACTTTTCTACCACTATGAAGAGAACCAGCGGTATGCAACGAACATTCATTAGCATCAATAAAAGGCTGGAACCAATCAAAAGCATCCTTATTCTGAAGAGGAGTATATCGGGGACCAACAACACCCAAAATACTATTATCACTCTTACGATAAGTAGCACGAGCATTAACAGGGATATTATCATCAGCGGTAACAAGATCCTTCAAACCAACTTCCCAATCTAAACCAGCAGCAACCATAGCATCACTAATAGTGGGATTATCTTCCAGAACATTACCAAGACCATGCCAGGGGGTTTTGCCAACAAACATCATTTGTTCAACAGCATGACTCATATCTTTTTCCTCTTTAAAAATTACTCTTTTTCCCTCACCACTCCACCAAGTATATCATAGTTATCGGCCGTGTCAACCTAGAGACTTGAAAAAAATTCGTGGCCGCTAGATTAACTGACTGAACGCATAATACGCAATCGGGATAGTTTGGGAATTACAGTTGCTTCTTATTCTTGCCAGCTTTTCTGACAAAACATTGAAGATGATCGTAAAGTGTTGAAGAATAAAGACTTACGATTAGACGGCGCACCGCGTTTGACGTAAGTCCTTAAGTTTCAACCACTTACGAAAAGAAACCGAAAGGCAGAGCCCGCCTCTCAGGGATGCCAGTCGGTTATTAGAGATTATTCAACAGATAAGATAAATATGATTATAAATATGAAGATTATATAGCACCTTACTCGTCATCGAGTTCGGAGGATATATCATCATGGTACTCCTGCCATTCATCAAGTTCATCTTCTTCGTAGTCGTAATCATAATAATCGTCAAGATCGTCACAGTAACCATCCATATCGTCATACAATTCATCACTATTTCTAGCTACTGAATCATAATCTTCATAATCCTCATTATATCTACCCATGATATACCTCCTTAGATAAAGAGACACCAACAACTAACAATGGGCTCGGTGGGAATCGAACCCACAACCTACGGATTAAAAGTCCGCTACTCTGCCAGTTGAGCTACGAGCCCGTGTTATTATCGTACCATACGTCGTGTTATTGTCAATAGCGGCGGTGGGATTCGAACCCACAACACAAGGATTTTAAGTCCTTTGACTCTGCCGTTGGTCTACACCGCCAAAAAGGAGTTAGTTTTTTTATACCAGAATAACTCCTATAAACTGGTGTGTAACTCAAACGCCAGCCTCCGAAACCTACTAAATAGGGCGTGTAGGAGTCGAACCTACCTTTTAGTCACCTTATAAGAGTGATTGCAACTACCGGCTGCAACGCCCCATAACAGTATCATACCCTTTGTACTACCTCTGTCAAGTGACCCCACGGGGAATCGAACCCCGATTAGCGGATTGAAAGTCCGATTTCCTAACCGTTAGAAGATGGGGCCAAATAACATCTACCATACTTACACTCTACATCGTTTGCTAAGAAGTCTAGTACACCATGATATTTTTTTTGTTTACATATACTCTTTATTTCTTCGTACATATAAACATCTGTTCCCCAAGGTTGACTAAAAATTTCTTTTACAACCAGTAGATAATTAGCTTCGTTATTATTCATCGTTTGGTTTGAACGTATTATCGAAACATTTTCCACAAATATTACTTAGCAACAGCTCTCTATCGTTATCACTAAGATAATAGAAAATATCTTGAATTAGACCTTTACGATCAGCCCAATTTTTATAATCAGTACGATTTACATATACCGTATGAGCATCATTACAAACTCTACAGTTTATGATAAGATAGCCATCTAATCCAGTATTATTATTTAGAGCTACCATAAAATCTCCAATAACCCCGGAGGGATTCGAACCCCCAACCTAGCGGGTAGAAACCGCTCGCTCTATTCCGTTGAGCTACGGAGTCATGTTACACGGAAAGGAGTGATTACCTTTCCGCCGCACCCAGCCTAAAACCTATTTATACTCGCTGGGTCGAGTTTGTCAAGCATCCGCAGTAGCGGATTCATCAACAGGCTCCGCAATCTTCTTGAGCTTGCTCTTGACGACTGCATCGCCCGCCGCCACAGCACTCACGCCAAACATACGCTTACGAGCCACCTTCCAACCATGCTCTGTAGGATACTCCTTCACACCCTGACAACCGACCAAACACATAGCATCTTCTGGGATAACGCCACTAACATCATTCTTCAACATAGAGTGCAGAAGAGTTTCAACACCAACATGATCCACAACATCAGCAGCAACCGCAACCTGAAACAGATAAACCTTCAACTTCATTTTTAGTTCCTTTCAAAGAAAATTACCAAACTCAACAACCAGATCATACCAAACACAGTGTCGATTGTCAAGTCGGTTCGTTTGTTGCTGACTTGCGTTCGACTGTTGTATTCTAGCATGTAGTATCGACTCGTCAATAGGCTGTTCTTGAAAAATCTTTTTTGGGTTGTAAGGTGTTGGAAAATAAAGACTTACGTCAAACGCGGCCCGCCCCTAGCTCTAAGTGTTTACGCACAAAGGGTTTAGGGTATCGTCAGGATTTTGTGGTATCTTCAACCTTGATCATAGTAGCAATAAACCCTGTTTCCTTTAGTAATAAGTACGGGAAAAGTGAAACCAGTAACAGGATTAGGATAACCCTGAACGTACCAATCAGTATCTATAATGGGATTATACCATACTCTACGAACTTTTTCAAGATCAATATCGTATGGACCTTCCACGATAAATCCTGAACAGCTAATCCAACCACAAACATCCTTTTTACCACTCTCAAAAACTTTACGAGCAGTTTTAGGTTGACTAATAAGAGTACAATTACGCAGAGTCAACTGTTCTGTTTCTGGATCATAGTACTCTACCCCATTCTTTCCGCTAATCTGCCAGTAACGATAGTGTTCGCCTCGGCCAAGATGAAAACGAACCCTATACATTATTTTTCTTCTTATATTCTACCATAGCATCAATAAAATCACGACGAGCCCAATAATCGCTTGATATTTCAAGGACAGTTTGCTTGACAGTTTTACACTCACCAATCAGACCATGGTTTACATCACGATACCATTCGATGCGATTTTTTGAGATTCGTTCAACAATATATCCGCGAAGTTTAGCCCAGTCTTTCAGTTGTTCAAAAGTTCTCATATTGGTTCCTTTTCCTAATCAATAGGGTTTAGGACGAAAGTCATCAGACTATCTTCGTCGCAGAGTACCCAAATCTCAATGATTCCTTCTTTTTCTTTCCATGAATCATATCGACCATCACTACAGACAATATCTGCTCTATTTTCTTTTGCTTCTTTTTTGGTAAAATATACGCCTTTACTGGTTTTGTACGCTCTTTTGATTTCCATTTTACTCATCATTTTCTCCTTTTCCCAATTCTACCACTATCAAAAACTATGTCAAGCTCGCTGACTACAGCCACTCACGCCAATCCTGTAGGATTAGGAGAAACAATCTCAATATCCTTTACCGGAATCCAGCAACTCCAATCGTCGTTGAGGTTTACAATATGAATCGACATTTCTCCAGGCCAGCACGGCACTGATTGTGCTTGTTCATCTATCGTCCACTCTCCAGGGTGACGCTTTAGACGTTCTTTGACCCATTTTCGTGCATTTTGTTTGGCTGTGATTTTCATTTCATCATCCTACCACTATCTATCGACCTGTCAACCCCTTTTCCTTTAGAAAACCTAAGTCGTTGAAAACTAAGGACTTACGACGAGGCGGCGGGCCGCGTTTGGCCTAAGTCCTTTAGAATCAAGGGTTTATATCAAGCATTCCATAATCGTTCTTCTACTCTGTCTAGTAATTCTTTAGCGGTCAACCCATACTCATTACACAAAGAATATGCTTCTTCTCTCATTGGTTTACTCATCATAGCCATACGATTTCTAATAATGAGAATAACCTTATCGATTGCTTCATTCTTAGTCATAGCATTTCAAACGGGATCATGGTTACGATATGATCTTTGACGAAAAAACAATATCTTTCACCACCTATTAGTCTAACCATACCCAAAATACCATACTGGGGATGTTCTGTTTCAAGTAGTTGTTCTAGTTTATCTTTATCCAATTCAGTCATACAATCCCTGTAAATACTTTTTTGGGGGAAGTGGACGCCAACCCTTCGATTCACGATTAGCATCATACAGTTGCCAATACGGAGCATCACAAGCATCCACGTTACCAAATCCGTCATCACAACGAAAAACGTGCGGACACAACTTTACTGGTTCATCATCATAGACTTTGTTATTGTTCTCATCATACGAGTATGGCAAAAACTCCCTTTCCTCGTAAGAATAGATTCCAACCCACAACCCGATATTCGGACCAAAGTAGTAAACCCGTTGGCCGGGAGTGGGAGGATCGGTATGAGAGTTTCGCCAGTTATTCATTACTGAGATCCCTTTTCCATTCACTTAAGCAGATTTCAGATAGTTCTTTCCACAAACTTCCGACCAGATTTTGATCACAGTCAACAGCCCTAAAAGGAACATCATAGATAGAGTCAAGGAATCTATTAACAAGACTCTTTAAGTCTGCTAGTTCCTTCCGCAAATCATCAACTTCTTGGGTTGTCATTGTTTATCCTTTTCTACAAGTCTACCACACTACTTTGTTTTGTCAACCAGCGGGACATTTACGGTCCATCCCTATAATCCATCAATGCTCCATTATTATTAGCGCCTGGAGTCAAGAGTAGGAACCGATCACGCTCCTTTCGTTCCGGTCATGACTCGGACACAGGGAGAGGCATCGGTTACTGGTTGTGCGGTATCCGGCTGTTATTTCAGCGATCATACCCGTATCTAACTGCTCGCCGCCTTTAGAGGGGGTATGACACGATCATAATGTCGTGGTGTTAGTTCACTCCACTACCCGATCAAGGATAGTACCGGATTGTATTAGTCGTGGCTGGGACGCTACTCCAGAGGATTGGTATTACTATACAACGTTTAGCCACGTTGTCAACCCCATCGCTGCCGCGACATGCGGGGTGGGGTTTATCGTAATAGGCTAATCCAATCCTGTCTGACGTTTTAGACCCACGAAAGTTTATGTTGTCAATGATCGGTGCCGTTTTATTTTAGGTTCAACTCCACGGCTAACAGCGTTGACCGATTCAGCAAGATCAGAGGGAGTATTCATCCTCTACTGGCTAATCCTGCTGACTTGTATGCTCTCATTCTACATCTATTATCGGCTCTGTCAAGCGGGTGTCTTGAAAAATCTTTTGGTGACTGTAAGGTGTTGGAAAATAAGGAGTTGCGGCGAATGCGGCCCGCCACTTCGAACCTAAGTCCTTTAAAATCAAATACTTACGGAATCTGAGGGATTCGAACCCCCGTAGGATTTCTCCTCGGCGGTTTAGTAAACCGCTGCATTAGACCGCTCTGCCAAGATTCCAAGCACACAGGGTAGGATTCGAACCTACATCTGACAAATTAACAGTTTGGTGCATTACCGTTATGCTACCCGTGTATAATTCCGGGGCTAGGATTCGAACCCAGACAAAGAGAACCAAAATCTCTAGTGCTACCGTTACACCACCCCGGAGAGCCGACAGAGGGAATCGAACCCCCGACAGGCTGTTTACAAAACAGCTACTCTACCACTGAGTTACGTCGGCAAATAATGGGGGAGGTAGGATTTGAACCTACGATTTCCAGCTTATGAGACTGGCGAGGACGACCAAACTCCTCTACTCCCCCAATCCTCGGTAGCAGATTTGAACTACTCGACAGCCAACCTCACTTATTTATTGTCGCCTGTTTTACAGACAGGTATGAGGAATACCGAGGGAAGCGTAAATATGATACACCCAGTTAGATAAATTGTCAAACTCCAAACTTGTATTCCATGAGTTTTTCGGTTCCTGACAACTCTCGTTTTTTACTATTGTGTTGACGACCATTGCGGCAATAGTCACAATTTCCACCATGACGACATGATCGATCATATCGTTTGCTGCCATTATACTGTCGTCGGTGTTCTTTGCCGTATTCGATAGCTTTATCTAGACTCATTACCATGTCCTTCCTGTCATATACAAGCCAAGCCACACAGAACCCGCCCCGCATGAAAGAAAATAAAATCTGGCCCAGTGGGTCTTACTCCACCACGGATTATGGAGTAGTTCTTCAACTTCTTCTTTCCTACCGAAGAATATTCCATAAACATAATTTGCCATAAAGAGTCCAAGCATATTACTAATTATAGCACTAATCATTTTATTCCTCTATGGCCTTTCGATTAGCGGACCCACGGGTTCGTTGACGCTTGGGGCGAGAATCGTGCGTCCCGCTGCCCGAACGATGCTGACTGTGACCCTGGGACAATTCCCATGGGGGCCTGATATTGAGTTTGATAGGTTTGTGCTTGCTCATACCATTGTCCATTACTATAGATATACCACTTGTTAGTATTAGGATCATAAGCGTAGTAGCTTAGTGGCCTAACTTGCTGAATTACCGGCTGTTGAACGTATTGTAGTGGCTGTTGAGGGTTTGTCAATACCCCGTTTTGTTGAATAAATCCAAAAGTATTATACACAAATCCCAACAGTGTTACCCCTACTCCAATCCATTGTAGCATTTGAAACCTCCTTGTCAATAGTTAGCTGACTACACCGAGTATCGGCAAACAGGACGGATTAGCTTGAACAATTCCTAACCAAAGTGATATTTTTCCCATACTTTTGACTAGCTATCCTAATCGCCCCAATCTCACTAGGACTCCTAACAGTTCCAATCACTTTATTTCCACTCAAAACTACCCAAACTATCATACTCTTACTCCTGCAATAAACATACCATAGTATCGGCTTTTGTCAACAACTAGTTTAGTTGACGTAACCTGTTGAAAAATAAGGACTTATGACCAACGGGGCGGGCCACCCTTGTCCTAAGTCTTTAGGCCACAAGGGTTTATCGCCACTAAGCCTTTTCGATATACTGGATTTCTTCTTCTTTTTCCGCCATCAAAGCATAAGCTTCGATACGACGAGCCTTTTCTCTCTTCTCCATCTGATGCTCAGTTTCCACAGCATCACGTTCATCACAAGCTTTTTCCAGATCCGTCAAGCTAACACTATCGGTACGATTATCGCGGAACTCTTCTGGCAACCAATCATTTCCAACTACCAACACTTCTTTGATTGCCTTATCCAGTTGAGCAAGGATTTCGTATCCGTTCATGTTTTTCTCCCTTGGTATGCTCTAAGGATACCATACTTATCGGCACTGTCAAGCCCACAGATGAAAAAATTTTTTTGTGGCTCTAAGTGGTTGAAACTAAAGGACTTACGACGAAAACGGCCCGCCGCCCCGGCCCCAAGTCTTTGTGGGGCAAGGGTTTAGAGTCAAGGCTCGATAGACCAACCGGCCTTTCTCATTACAATATCAGTAGGAAAAACACTAGTATCGGGCATAGCATTAGTGTAATTCTTATATCCTCTCTCATCAACATACATATATTCGTCCAATGTATCATGCTCATTAGCCTCCCAAATAGCAACAGTAGCAGCTTCCATAGGACTAATGTTGCGACTCATGATAATTTGCAAAGAGCCACAGTTTACATAGTATTTAGCCATTAGTTATACTCCATGGGTTCAAGCTTACCATCATCATTCTTGACCAATCCAGTGTAGATAACAACTTGGTCGTTATTATCAGTATCAACCTGAAAATCGTCGAGAATCTTACTAAGAGCAATAGTCAATTCACGCATGTTCATAGTATTATCTTTCAATGAGAAGGAAACAACACGTTAGCTAAACCCTTGACGCAAAGATCACACGTTACACTACCCTTTGTCGGCGTACAAGTAACAACACCACGACCACGACGAATCTCGGGGCATGTTACATACTTAGTATCGTCGATAATCACCAGCTTAGGCAATGCTGCCCGCCATGCGTCAGCCTTAGCCTTGCTACGCGGACGCTTGGGAGCAATCTTCTCGTCGCTATCACACCATGCGAACAGCTTGAAGCCAGCGGCCTCGGCCTCGGCCTTGTCGTTAGCATCATGAATACTGGCGTATACACTCATATACTTATCCATCATACCAAGACGAGGATCGTAAATATGGGTATAAAACCACATGTCGGGCAGAATCTTACCTTCGCTCACAATGCTATCACAAGCCCAAATAACATTATTCAAGTATTCCATATCCAGTTTGCCGTTGAGAAACCAGTCACCCCGTTCGTGCCAGCGAATACTTTTACCTTGACGAATAGCGTCTAGAATCATAGAGCGAATACGATGCTTCTCCGTGATGATATTTTGCATACCGGCGGGCCGCACACCGGGATACATTTTTTCGGTTTGCTCCGCATAGCAACCATTATTGAGAAAATCACAATCGGACGGACAAGTATCACCGACCGGACGACTCACAACCAGACAACCCTTGCCGAGCTTATCGTTACCGTTAGCGACTTTCATGCTTTTCTCCCTTGTGTGCTATCAGTCTACCATACCTATCGGCAAACGCAAGGGGGTAACAATAAAAAATCTTTGGCACACCTTTTGCTAATACAAAAATCGTACCAGTTGTTGCAGAAAATGCAACGGCTGTCGTAAACTCTTATGGAATAAGGACTTACGTCAAAAGCGGCCCGCCAACCTTGCCGCAAGTCTTTATGTAGCAAGGATTTACGGCTTCCTAATTATAGATAGGCTCAACAATTTTTCTGGCTTTTTCTTCCATTCCTACCTTAGTTGCTTCGATCATCAGATCTTCAATTAGCTTTGTCATCTTGACAATCTCTACAGAATACATATCCTTCGCTTCTTTATCAGAAACAATTTCTTGCATATTATCTAATGCTATCGAAACCATATTTTTTCCGAAAGCATGACAACACTTCATAATCAGTCGTGATGTTTCTGGTGTTAACATATGTTTCTCCTTATGCTACGATTCTACCACTAGATATCGCGTTGTCAAGCGTAAAAACAAGAGAAGGCTGGCGACCCCTTTTTGTCTCGGAGGGTAACTACTTCCCTCCTATCTAAATACCGATTAGTTAGTTCGTTATTTAGAAAATAGTCAGCGATTCGTGCCTATACAACCGCTGCCCAGGCTAACGGGTAATTTTTTGTTGGGATTACCTTTCCAGCCCTCACTTGTTCTTACTCTCGTATTCTACCATCTATGATCGACTTGTCAAACGGATTTCTTGAAAAAAAATACCTAGACCTAAAGCGTTGAGAATAAAGGACTTACGTCAAAAGCGGCCCGCCCCCTTAGCCCTAAGTGCTTATGCACAAAGGGTTTAGGGAGGGAGTATTGGTCAAACAAGAACCGGATAGCCCAACCTATACAGCACACCACCCGTAACGCTACGCTTGCAATTCTTCGTACGTTCAGCGTAGAAGTTACGAATCTTTCCATCGTTAGACTGACACGTTACCAAAGTAGTAGTACGCATAAACTTAGGATCGTGTCTTCGATATCGAGAGTAATAATCCAGACGATCAATTTCATCCCAAGTCATATCTCTCACACTAACCACCTTGCCGATATAGTTACCATCACCCTTTACCGGCTGTTCGTAGGTGAAACTAAAAATATCACCAATACGAGCATTAGCCAGATTATCATTCTTACCCCCGATAGCAAACAGGATTCCAGCAAGAGACATACTGACCAACGCAAGAGCAAAAGCAACAACCATTAGTTTCTCTCCTGAAAAATAAAGTCACGAACACTATTCACAACCACAACACCAGTAATATATCCTACCACCAAACTCACAAAGTCAAGCTGAAAAGGTAGTTCCATATCCAATCTAAACCCCCTCTGGCATATAAACCATACCATCACTACCATCGGCACTATACAGATACAAAATAGCTTCTGTATAGCCCAGATCATTAGCAATTGCACACAGTTGAGAGTATGCCTCTTCTGTAATACCGGTATCGTTATCCAACAGATTCTTGCACAACATCAAGAAAGTAGATTCAGTCATGTTTTTCTCCTTTGGTATGACTGTATTGTACCGTGTTTGTGCTGATTGTCAACGCAAATGCAAAAGAAAATAGAAAACAGACCAAAAAAAGGCGGGTGCTAAACTTTGAGCTGGAGAGACTTCAGAGCTTTTGTTTCTAATAGTATCAATAAAGGCACCCGCTACGGCCATAATCCACACCAAAGAAAAAAACAAAGCCGCACAAAGAGTAGTTGCTGTAACCAAGTTCAAAATCATTTTTTGTCTCCTTATACTGCCGATTGTACACTAGATATCGGCCTTGTCAAGAGGCAACCTTTAGAAAATCCTAAATGGTTGAAAAATAAGGACTTGCGTCAAAAACGGCCCGCCACCCTCGTCGCAAGTTCTTTGCGAGCAAGGGTTTAGGACTACCAATACACAGAAATGAGCAAAGCCACACAAAAGACTAGACCAATAATTAGTCCAGCGATTGTGCTATACTTGTCAATCTTATATACTTCATATGGATAAAAGGTCTCAAAAATCATATATCCAAGTACTTTGCTTGTCACCAAACAATTTAAGAAAGCAAAGAAACAAAGACAAAAAAACATAGCACCAGCAACCGGAAAATCGCCACTCTTATACTTTTCCGACATCATTTTTTCATGGGGTCCACTATACACGACGATTTCGGAAGCTGTGTTCTCATTTTGTTCGGGTTTCATGATTTTCTCCTCTTCATCAATAATGACTATGGTAATAATCATCCCAAATATAGTCGCACAGATAAAGAAACTCTTTTTGGGTTACATTATGCGTTTTCGTCCACTGATACAACATCTTCAACCGATCTTCCGTGTTAGAAATACTCTGAAGTTTTTCCCACTTCTTTTTTGCCCAAAACATTTCAGATTCATTCATTGTATTGTCCTTTGTATTACTATTCTACCACTATCTATCGACTTGTCAATCCTCTAGCGGGATTCTTTCATGTAGAGCTTCGCAAATATAGTCCAGACTAGCACAGATCAAGACTACTCCATCCTTATCTACCAAATTACAATAGATAATATGTCCTCTCTCACCCTTACCCCTACGAAAATTAGTAATCATACAGCCATGATAATGAGAGGATAGATTTTCGATTGGTTCGCTCATGATTTTTCTCCTTGTGTCGAAATTATACCACTATCTATCGACTTGTCAACCCTTTTTCTTGCATAATTCTTGCTGACTACCACCAGTAGCAGCGATCAGGCAAGTTTAGTTGAGACAATATATCTGGCTGACTACCACCAGCTTCACCAATCTGGAAGCATTAGATGGTACACTCCTACTCCTATCACCAATCATTTTAGTGATAAGATTATTCTACCACACTTTTATTTTTTGTCAAGTGGTAGCTGACTCCAACCATTCCAACCGATCAGGATGATTTAGATAGTACAGATTCCCCAAATTTTTTATTTTTTCTCTCTTTATTTATCGTCCATTTTACCACCCAAACTTTACCCGTCAAATCTTACAATACCGCAAGGTTATCGTAAAGTGTTGTAGGATAAGTACTTACGTCAAGTCGGCCCGCCGTTTTTGACGTAAGTCTTTATTTTTCAAGGGGTTACGTCAAGTTCGCAGAGCAAATCCTATGCCAAACTTTTTCCTAACAAAAATCTAACAATTGTGAATCGGCCAGTTTTGGCACGACATTTGCTAGTCTAGCAAAAATTGTGCCATTCTGGCACTAGCAATTTCTGTGCCGTTCACGAAATTTTCGTCATGAAAACCCGTTTCCAGCCGCAACTAGAAATCCGCCAATTTGGCAGACTCCAGACCCAATCGGGCAACCCCCTACTATGGGGGAGACAGTCGCCGTCAACGTGTAAACAGTTTTCCCGATTGGGAACATTAGAAACGATACAGTTTTCACTTTCCAGCTTTTCTTTCAATTCGGCAAGGCTCATGGTTTCCCTTTCTTTTCTAGAAGTCTAGCAGACCGGGGAAAGCTTGTCAACGGGCAAAGATGAAAAAGCCCTTCTCCATCATCCAATCCGACAACTCCCGCAGGGTATCGAATCGGGCGGAAACCCAGTATCGACCAGCGTAATTTATTTGCTTCACAATCCATCCACAGTCGCTACCTTGAACGATCATTTTTTCCCTTTCGTTTCTAGAAGTCTAGCAGACCAGAGAAAGCTTGTCAAATCCATTCCTGGATTTTGTGAAAGTAGTAGCTTTTGAATTGTGCGGGCTTGCGACTAAAGCTATCGTAGTCATCACTTTCGATTTCAAGGCGAACCACCACGAGAGTCTGCCCCCTATTTTCGGGGGAGATACGGTTTCCATCCACCACCCGGAAACTATCCACGGTCCCCACCACCTTTTTGCCGTTATAAAGAAACCGGATGGACATGTTCTGTTTCAGGCTTGCGACACTCATTTTTTTTTCTCCCTTGCTTTCTATATCGGCATTATACAGACTTCCCTTGAACTTGCAAGTTAGGATTTTGTTAGAAATTTTCACTACAAAATGAGCAAAAATCATGCCAAAAGTTTTCTTTTTTTCGGCACAGGATTTGCCCTAGCAAATATCATGCCAAAAAAATTTTTTGTGGTTTGGCACAAAATTTGCAGCGGCGAACCGGCTGGTTTTGGTGATTCGCTCTAAATCCTTGTGGCATAAAGACTTACGTCAAATCGGCGCGCCGTTTTCGTCGTAAGTCCTTTGTTTTCAAGGGGTTACGTCAAATTCCGCCATTAGTGTACAAATGTACAGTGTTACATACAGGGTGTTACTATTATTTCACACCCCATATGTAACAAGTGTTATTATTCTCCCATAAAAGGTGAGACTTCGTTGTTACATTCGTTCCACTGTCGATATGCCTCAATTCGTTCCCGCGAACCGGGTTTACCAGTACGGATGATACTAAGATCGCCGCTAGGATTATCTTTCCGCTTGCGATTGAAAATTTCCATTTTGGCCTTGCGATTGAACCGCTTTACTTTACTAATAGTAACTGGCAGAATATCACCATTTACCAGCTTACCTTTTTTGTAACCCTTAGCCTGTTCGATATTATCAATATGGTTATCTTCCACCACCATACCATACATACAATGAACAGCGAGCTTATTCATATAACGCCACAATTGGCGAATATTGAGTTGTCGCAGTTCATTTTCGTCGAGAATTCGCATATTACATTCCCTTATTACTATCGGGTGAAACAGAAACTAAAAACAAACCGGCCGATACGAACAAACCGAATACCACCAATTCGCCTATTACTATATCTAATCACGCAAAATCCTCCTCGCCTGAAAAGTAGTTGTCTTCTCGACTTTCACTATAATCCGAAAAATCATCGTTTTCGGTATCACAGTCAAGTTGAAAAGTATCACCATCCATCTTATCGTGCCATTCGTTTAATTCCTGTTGATCATTGTACGATTCCAATTCGCCGAACATACCAAACACGAAATTGTCCATCGTTTGTTCCCCTTGTGGTGAAAGCTAGTCTACAAGCTTATGACCCGTAGTCTATCATAAGCAAATGTTGTTCGTGATTAGCTCTCCAAATGGCATCGTTTTTATTTTTATACGTTGCAATTTCAATTGTAGTATAGTCGGGATAACCGTTGCGAGTGTATACCGTCCATCCCTTTTCAGTTTGTTCAACCCAAAACTTTTCCATTGTTTTCCTCCGTTACTTTCTATATCGGCATTATACAAACCTACCTTGAATCTGCAAGTTAGAATTATGTTAGGAATTTGCACGAACAACAGAGCAAATATCATGCCAAAAATTTTTTGTTTTTTCGGCATAGGATTTGCCCTAGCAAATATCGTGCCAAACACTTTTCCTAACGAAAAACTAACAATTCGCGAACCGACTAGTTTTCATAGAACATTCGCTCTAAACCCTTATGGCATAAGGACTTAGGTCAAAATCGGCGCGCCGCCCTTGTCGTAACTCCTTTGTTTTCAAGGGGTTGCGTCAAGTTTGTAAGTTACAAATGGCGGTTTTACTTTTTTTGTACAGTAGTATTATACTTGTAGCAAAACGTAACCATCATAATACTCTGTACCATCACGCAAATACCACACAAAATCCTTTTGGTACAATCCGGCGTGGCTGTACTTGTTGATCCTATCCTTTGTGGTACTAGTTCGCCATCCGCCACTATGTAACACTGCGGAGTTATCACTACGAATAGTGACAACATAGGTATTATGAAGTTTGATACCAACGCTACCATCACTCATGATTTCAGCGGTAGTATTATTGCCGATCTTTCGCTTAGTAGCGTTACGCTTACCACGAACCATAGAAACCGCTTCATTGTAAAGCATAGTAAACCCTTTTACAAAGTGTGATACAGAAAACCTTACTTGCCCATATACGCTTCTGGCATAGGTTGCCAAGCTACTACTCTCGGCTTACAACCCATAATATCGCCCATTGTTTCTACTAATTCATATTCTCCGTTTCTGTCGCCGGAATAGTCGGGAAGATACCATCCCTTTCTATGCTTATTATCTGATGCGTCATACTGTGATTCTGTTACATATCGCTCATTCCCTAGTTCCACCGTTACAATATACATTCCACTATTAGAAGGATTGTTTCCGTTGGTGGTACTATTCCAACTGTTCATATTTCACCATCCTTCTGGAATGTTACGAAAAGCCACCAAATCGCTATACTTTAGATTGTTACTATTAGCCGCTACTAGACAGGCAACCATAGTATTAGGGGCATCGACACTACAAACAAACTTTTTACTTTTTACAATATAAACGTGATACATTCACAGTTCCTCTGTTTTATGAAGATAATAACTCTTGAATTGTGCAGGCTTACGGCTGAAACTATCGTAGTCGTCGCTTTCGATATCCAAGCGAACCACAACCAGAGTTTGCCCCCTATTTTCGGGAGCGATTCTGTTACCATCGACAACCCGAAAGCTATCCACGGTTCCGACTACCTTTTTGTCGTTATACTTGAAACGAATGGTACTGCCGACTTGCATTGTTTTTCTCCCGTTCTCTTGTCCCTTGCTTTCTATATCGGCATTATACACGCCCACCTTGAATCCGCAAGTTAGGATTATGTTAGGAATTCGCACGAACCACAGAGCAAGTATCGTACCAAAAAAGTTTTTGTGGTTTGGCATGGGGTTTGCCCTAGCAAAAAGCGTACCAAAAAAATTTTTTCTTTTGGCACACCATTTGCTCTGCGAACTTGACATAAACCCTTATGGCATAAAGACTTACGTCAAAAACGGCGGGTAGACCCTCACTTAAGTGCTTATACCACAAGGATTTAGAGACAAAAAGGGGGGTTTTTTTGTTTTTATCACAGTACCTGGGTTTTTATCTCTATGGCCGACCTGGTTTGTTCACCTAATCCACCCCCTAATCAAAATGTAATACCTAAACCATCTTATTGATCCTCAACTACTATTTCTCCGTTGTTAATACTCTATTCTTTTTAGTTGGACGACCCCTAGGCTTTTTAACATCTAGTTTAACTCTTTGACGCCTTACCATCTGAGTAGTAATATTTTCACTATTCATTTGACTTAATTCAGATGATATTTCTTTATCTGTCATAAGTTCATGATTATCTAATATATACTGTTTTTCTCTATCATTCCACTTTTTATATTTCATATGTATCTCCTAAAAAATTGACCAAATGTGTATACTACCATATAATAGATTGATATCAAGTTTCAGCAAGGAAAATTTTATGAACAAAAAACCCGCGCTAGTAGACACAATATTAGAAATTCGTGCTATTGGAAAAGTTAATGATGTTGTTTCTAAGGATCTGTTACTAGAGGACGGAACATCCATTAGCGAGCTATTACAAAAAGATGAAAAAGAAAAAAACGAAACAATTGCCCCAGGGGGTAAAAGAAGCTGATTTTTTAGAAACCGTAGAAAAAGTTAGTCAAAGATTAGCAAAAAAATTCAGATTTGCATATCACGACATAGATGATATGAAACAACAAGCTGTTATTTTTGCTTTAGAAGCATTAGAGTCTTATGATAATACTCGTCCACTAGAAAACTTTTTATGGACCCATCTTAGAAACAGATTGTTTAATTACAAAAGAAATAACTATCAGAGGCCAGATAAACCTTGCTTAAAATGTCCATTGTATGATCCCCACCATCAAAAATCCTCTAATGGCTGCGAAAAGTTTATTAATAAAAACGATTGTGAAAGTTATAATTCTTGGAGTAAGCGTAATGATGCCAAGAAAAATATTATGGCTCCACAACACTTAGAAAATTCTATCGTGACTGGGAAAC
>OGVP01000016.1_pt1 | contig 22008 bp, 26 predicted proteins | sample 1575791 | NCBI WGS metagenome assembly OGVP01 (sample SAMN07581537, study PRJEB24739) | freshwater metagenome
GTTTCCCAGTCACGATAGCCGAATCAAGGATATCGAGAACGTCATATATTATAAGTTCAGGGATGAAAAGGCTCTACTTCGCGCATTCGTCAATCTGTGGATTGCTTCGGATGTTGATGTTATTACCGGATGGAATATTGACTTCTTTGATATTCCATATATCGTGAAACGCCTCCGAGTAGTATTTGATGAGGAGACAGCGCGTTCACTTTCTCCATGGGGTCGATTGATTGAACGGACAATCGAGGTTCGTGGTAAAGAACAGCAGGTATTTTATCCAGTTGGTATTGCTATTCTTGATTACATGCAGCTGTATAAGAAATTCACATATTCTCAACGGGAATCATATTCTCTCAATTATATTTCTCACGTAGAGCTTGGTGTAGCCAAGATGGATTACTCAGATTATGAGAATCTGAATGATCTCTATGAAAAAAACCATCAGCTGTATATTGAATACAACATCATTGATACCGATCTGATTCATGATCTTGAGCTAAAACTTAGATTGATTGAACTTATATTTGCCATCGCGTATGATGCAAAAGTTAATTACACAGATGCATTAGGTTCAGTTCTTCTATGGGATGTCATCATTATGAACTATCTGATGGCAAAAAATATTGTAGTAGATCCAAATCGCAGAAAACCATCTACTAGAGATTTCGAGGGTGGATATGTCAAGGCGCCACTACCGGGATTACACGAGTGGGTGGTAAGTTTTGATCTTCAATCTCTATATCCTCACTTGATTATGCAATATAATATCAGCCCAGAGACTTTTATTGATCGAGTTGGGAATATTACACCCGAAAATATTTTAACTGGAATGATTAATAAAACTGAAAAGTCATTGGCGAGTAATGGTTGCAGATATACCAAAGAGAAATATGGTTTCTTGCCAGCTTTGATGGAGATGCAATTTAAATTGCGTTCAGAATATAAAAATAAAATGATTGAACTCAAGAAAGAGAACGCGAAAACTCCATCGGCTGATTTAGATGCCGAGATCGCAAAATATCATAATTTTCAATTGGCAAAAAAAATTCAGCTCAATTCTCTTTATGGTTCTGTTTCGAACGAGTATTTTCGTTGGTATGATCCACAACATGCTGAGGCTATTACCTTGTCGGGTCAAACTTCTATTCGCTGGATCGCGAATGGCATCAACGCATATATGAATAAATTGTTGAAGACGGATGATGTTGATTATATTATTGCCATAGATACAGATTCTGTTTATGTCAATTTTGGGCCATTAATCAAAGAGCTAAAACCAAAAGACCCGATATCTTTTCTGGATAAAATATCCAAAGAGAAGATCGAGCCGTTCATGAAAAAGAAGTATGATGAACTGGCCAACAACACAAATGCTTATTCTAACAAAATGTTCATGAAACGTGAGGCTATAGCCGATAAAGCGATCTGGCGCGCGAAGAAAAACTATGTGATGAGCGTATGGGATAACGAGGGCGTCAGATATAAAACGCCGGATATCAAGATGATGGGAATCGAGGCCATTCGTTCATCTACACCTGAAGTATGTAGAAATAAAATCAAAGAAACAATCAGATTGATTCTCTCGACTGATGAAGAAACAGTTAGAAGTTTTGTTCTTAAATTCCGTGATGACTACAAGTCATTACCATTTGAGGATATTGCCTTTCCGCGTTCAGTAAAGAATTTGTCAAAATATATTGATACGTCTAATATTTACAAGCTTGGGACTCCAGTGCATACCAAAGCATCAATCATATATAATAATATGATCAAGAAGCATAAGTTGACAAAGAAGTATTCAAGTATCTATGATATGGATAAAATCAAATGGGCTTATTTAATTCAACCCAATCCAACTCATGATACTGTTATTGCAGCGCCAACCATTCTTCCCAAGGAATTTGGTTTACAAAAATATATTGACTACGATTTTATGTTTGAGAAATCGTTTCTTGAACCAATTAAGTCTTTTTTAAACGTAATTGGATGGGAAATTGAAAAAACTTCAACATTAGATGAGTTTTTCTCGTGACTTAAAAAACCAAACACCCTAAATAATTGAGAGAGTGAGCCCGGCAATCCCCATCAAGTGAGAGTGAACAACTATGAGCGAAAAATTAGACATAAGCAAATTTTATGTCATATCAGTAATTTCGAATCCAGTAAGATACAACAGAAGATATGAACTTTATTTTAAGTTCAAGAAACATATGCAAGATGTTGGTGCTAAATTAATCACCACCGAGTGCCAATTCGGAGCCCGTGGATATGTATTAACCGAGCGCGATAATCCATTTCATGTGCAGTTAAGAAGCTCTGAAGAAGTATGGCACAAAGAAAATATGATCAACGTGTCAATCAATTATTTAACACAGCTAGACCCAGATTGGCAATATGTTGCTTGGATCGACGCTGATATTAATTTCCACCGCCCAGATATTATTCATGAAACTGCTCAGCAGTTGCAGCATTATGATATTCTGCAGATGTTCGCGCATGCTATTGATACTGGACCAAGAGGCGAGCCTGTAGCTCAACATAGCAGTTTTATGTGGAATTATCTACAGAACAATCGCTATCCACCACAAGGCCCAGGTCAAGGCGGATATTATAATTATGCTAAGGGTTTTTGGCATCCTGGTTATGCATGGGCCGCCAGACGTTCTGCATTATCTAAGCTGATGCTATTCGACACTGCTGCCATGGGCGCGGGCGATCATCACATGGCTCTGAGCTTAATAGGTTGCGCCGAAAAATCACTACCAAAGGGTATCTCTAAAGGATATAGAGCTTCTGTTATGAATTGGCAGCACGTTGCTATTAACGAAATCCGCAAGAATGTTGGTTATGTTGATGGCATGATTACACACAACTGGCACGGCAAGAAGCGCGACCGTAAATATAAAGAGCGTTGGGATATTCTAACTCAGAATAACTTTGATCCTTATGTTGATCTTGTAAGGGATCATCAGGGTCTGTGGAGACTGAATATGAATAATGGTGAACGTTCTATTCGTCTACGCGATGACTTCAGAGATTATTTTAGGGCCAGGTCGGAAGACAGTATAGATTTAGAGTAATTTAATTATAAATGACTAAAGAATCTTTCAATACAGATAATGATTTCGGGTTCACCTTTGCTAATGAAGATGAAATAAAAGGTGACCTAGAAGTAAAAGTAGTACAAGCTGAAAAAACTGCTGAGTCTATATCTATTCAGGCTCAGCAGTCTCTCTATGATTTAAGGAACATGATTACTCCCCTCCTAAATAACCTAGCGAAAGAGCCAGAAAAAACTCATATCAAATGGCCAGAGCGCGCAGTCAAAATTAAGGCTTTTTCTAAGAAATTAGATACGTTTGTGGAAGAAGCCGTCTCAAAGCTTAAATAATTAACCAAAAATTAACCATTATATAGTATGTTAGTCCTTGACTTTGCGCCAAGGATTTAGTATACTGTATTCTCTATCTCCTTGTCTCGCGTTTCAGATGCAACAACAGAGGAGATCTTACTACGCATGCTGAATTATACAGCACTTTTTATAGCTGTGTGTCTGTCAACTGTGGCCGGAATCATATCAGTACTTGGGTTAATAACCATATTTGCTGCTAATGTTATTTGGGTCGCAATCGTAGGAGGTACACTAGAAGTCGCGAAAGTTGTGGCCGCTACTTGGCTACATCATCATTGGAAACAGACTTCTATATGGATTAAATCTTACCTTTCAGTAGCAATAGTTATACTGATGCTCATTACTTCAATGGGCATATATGGGTTTTTCTCCAAGGCACATATTGATCAACAAGTAACACACTCTCAGAACAGCAGCGTTCAGAGAGCCGATGTAATTGAACAGAAGATAGTTTCGTTGAACGCTTCTATTCAGATGATTGATTCACAGTTAACTCCATTATCTATTCAGATAAAACAATTGTCTGATATAACTTCTGGTAAAATAGCTGAGAAAGGACAGACTCGGACTGAAAGAGCAGATGTAGCAACAGCCCGTAAGGAACTTGTTTCTCTGCGTTCAGAACAATCCGAATTAGTTAGACGAAAAGAATCTGCTCTGGCGGAAAGTAACGCGCTCCGTGTAGAGAAAGTAGGCTTGATGGCGGCGAAATCTAAGCTTGAAGCCGAAGTAGGACCGATAAAATACGTTGCAGCTCTATTCTTTAGTGAAACTGGTACTGAGCAGCTAGAACGTGCGGTCCGATGGATGATATTACTATTGGTTTTTGTTTTTGATCCTCTAGCAATTATTATGATTGTTGCCGCAAGTTCCAATTTGCAAGCAAGACCAATTACTAAACCAGTAAATGTAATACCTGAGATCAAACTTAGTAAATTGCATGTTGTTGGCGGTAAAGATGTGAGGAAACTCGCTCGACGCAAACGTAAAAAATATCGCAGGCTTAAAGCCACGATCAAATCGGATGAACCTCCGAAGAAACGTGGCCGACCAGTTTTAGATTTAACTAATGCAAAGCTATAGAACGAAAGAGCCCCGGGGAGTAATCCTCGGGGTTTTGCTTTACTTGCACGATGATATAGGGTATAAATATACTTAGAGGTAGCTCCTCGCATTCAAACAGCAAAAGGACAAACATATATGACACAAATATCACTTTTAGATAGACTCCTTGAAAAAGGAGATAACGTACTTTCTGAATCGCCATATTTTGGCGACAAAGATATAATTAAAACTGATTTACCTATTCTGAACGTCGCGTTCTCCGGGAGAATTGATGGCGGGTTTACTACCGGCTTGACTATTTTTGCTGGTGATTCAAAAACCTTTAAGACTATGTTGGGCCTTTATTGCATGAAGGCTTATCTAAAGAAATACAAAGACGCAGTAGTATTGTTCTATGATTCAGAATTTGGTTCCACTCCTGATTATGTATCGGCTATTGGTGTTGATCCTAACAGAATTATTCATATTCCAGTCGAACATGTTGAACAATTAAAATTTGATCTTGTAAAAAGATTAGCTAAAATCAATCAAGGTGACAGAGTTTTTATTTTTGTTGATTCTCTTGGTAATTTAGCCTCAAAGAAAGAAGTTGAAGACGCTGAGAACGAAAAATCAGTCGCTGACATGTCTCGCGCGAAGGGTATTCGTAGCCTACTTCGTATCATAACACCCCACCTTACAATGAAAGATTTACCCTGCGTAATTATCAATCACGTATATCAAACACAAGAAATGTTTTCTAAAACAGTCATTCCGGGCGGAACAGCTGTAACTTATGCTAGTAGTCAAATATTTGTTATTTCTAAATCTCAAGAAAAAGATTCAAGCGGCGATATAACTGGTTGGAATTTCAACATCACCATAAACAAGTCAAGATTTATCAGAGAGAAATCTAAATTATCGTTTTATGTTGATTATAATACAGGTATTCAGAAATATTCTGGTTTGTTTGAATTGGCTGTTGAGGGCGGATTTATTAAAGAAGCCAAAAAAGGATGGTATACTGCTGATGGTGAGAAAAATCTAAGAAGAGCTGAAATTGACAATTCCAAAGAATTTTGGAAATCTATGTTTGAGAATACAGATTTTCCTTCTTATGTACAAAAATCTCTTGCTCTTGGGCAGGTTTCAATGCAACATGAAGTGGAGGAAGACTGATGCTCAAATATACAGTCAAATATTATTCAGATGAGATTCAGGTGCACCTTTCAAGGTGTCTACAGGAAAATAATTGCACCTGTCTAACATTTCAGGGCGACCCGAAGTGCTGTTATACAGGTGAAGAAGTAAAGAAAATAGTAGAAAAATACTATCAAGACAAGGTTGATTATATCAAAACTCAGTCTGTTGAAAACTTCTTACATGATCAAGGATTTTATATTGTATGATCGAAACCACCATACTATCAAATTTGATGTTCAATGAAGGATATGGGAGAAAAGCTCTCCCACATCTCAATGCATCTTATTTTAGTGAACAAGCGCATAAAATAGCCTTTGAGCTTATCAATTCTCATATAAACAAATATAATTCATTTCCTACCAAGGAGTCTCTGCAGATTGAATTATCTCTAAGAGATAATCTATCAGGAAATAATGCAGCGGCTGCAGGTGAGCTTATTGCGAGCCTGCAGGTAGAACAAGAGAACAACCTAGAATGGTTGATGGATCAAACTGAGAAGTTTTGCCAAAACAAAGCTATCTATAATGCCATTTATGAATCTATTAAGATTCTAGAAAACGGTGAAAAAACATCAACCAAAGGTTCTATTCCAAAATTATTACAAGACGCGCTATCTGTATCATTTAATACTGAAATCGGCCACGATTTTATTGATGATGCTGCTCGACGCTTTGAATATTATAACAACAGCGTAAGCAGAATACCATTTGATCTACATTATTTTAATGAGATTACCAATGGTGGATTGCCAGACAAAACTCTTACTGTATTTTTGGCTGGTGTAAACGTTGGCAAAACACAGTTGATGTGTCACTGCGCAGGTAATAATTTGCGCGAGGGTTATAATGTGTTGTATATAACCATGGAAATGGCACAAGAGGAGATTGCTAAAAGAATTGATGCTAATCTTCTTGATGTTAGTATGGACGATCTCAAGAAACTAACTAAAAAACAATATGACAAGAAAATATCAAGAATCAAAGAAAAGACTAAAGGCAAACTTATTATTAAGGAGTATCCAACAACACAAGCTCATACTGGACATTTCAGACATTTGCTGAATGAATTGAAATTAAAAAAGAACTTTATTCCTGATATTCTGTACATTGATTACATTAATATCTGTGCTTCTTCGCGAGTAAAACGTGGTCAAGCTAACAGTTATGATTATGTAAAGGCTATCGCGGAGGAATTTCGCGGTCTGGCCGTAGAATATGAGATTCCACTTGTCACAGCTACTCAGTTAAACAGATCAGGGTTCAAGAGCTCTGATATTGATATGTCTGATACAGCTGAGTCTTTTGGTTTGCCAGCAACTGCAGATTTTATGCTTGGTATGATTACAACAGAAGAACTAGAAGACATGAATCAGATCATGTGTAAACAGTTAAAGAATAGACTTGGTAGTAAACAAACTAATAAAAGGTTCGTCATCATGGTAGATCGCGCTAAGATGCGTTTTGCTGACGCTGAAGATGATGCGCAGGAAAACATAACCGACGGGCCTGTCATGGACAATACAAATTTTGGAAAGGAAGAACATGAGCGAACAAGACCAAAATCAAAATTCGACTTCGATGGATTTCGATGAAGAACTGAATGATTTATTGATTCGTAAGTATATGCTTAATAAGATATACAAACAGATGATAGATGATGGAGAATTAAATGAATTATTTTCTGAAAGTGTTTCTAACGAAATTGGTGCGATTGACAACGCTATTTCAGAAATCGAGAAAGAAACAACAGATGGCAGCTAATTATTATGTAAAGAATGATAAAGCTATTGGTAAATTTTTAATTATTGAGTCCTCATCAAAGCTAGTTATTGAAGCATTTGATAACTATTCTCTTGCTAAAAAGAAGGCCAAGCATTATAATGATGGTGGTGGGTTTGCTGGTCACACGCCACCATTTATCGTAAGGAAAGTAAAATGACTAAGAACTTAATAGCTATACGTGGTCTCAGAGGCGTCATGGACGATGATGCTGTGATTGCGTTTAGCAAAAAACATGATTATGATCTTAAGATATTCAACCATACACAATATACTGACATAGTTGAATATCTAACCATATTGAAAGACCCACATACTGAATTGCTTGGTTTTTCAAAAGGCGCTGAAGTTGCATATAAAGTAGCTTCTATGCGCCCTAAATTTGAATTTCGTCGGCTGATAACAATTGGTACGTATCATACTGTCACATCTTCATTTGGCACCAAGACTCGTCCAGTTCTAAAAAATGTGCGTGTTCATTATAATTTTATTGAAGTATTTCAACAACCAGCTAACTTTGATCAAAATCCAATTAATATATCACTTGGCGAAGTGTCGCATTATAATTCGGTCAAAGTAGCGCTAACATTATTGGAAAAACTGCCTTGAATATTTTTTATGTTGATTCAGACCCAATTATTGCTGCTCAAAACTTAGTTGATCGTCATGTAGTTAAGATGATACTAGAATCTGCGCAGCTATTATGTACTGCTCATCGTGTCCTTGATGGCCGCGAAATTGTCACATACACCAAAAATAACCGTAGACAAAAATATTGGTTAATCGAAAGCGATAACAGAGAAACCATTCTCTATAAAGCTACTCACGTCAATCATCCATCAGCCGTATGGGCCAGAACTTCGGTAGAAAATTATAACTGGTTGTTTGATCACTTCCATGCTCTTGGTAACGAATATACATTCAGATATGGTAAGAAGCATAAATGTCTGAGAGGAGAAATGCCTCTGCTTCTCTCAGCACCACCCCATAAATTGAGAGATTTTGACTTTACTACTCCACCATCGGCCATGGCACCCGAATACATAGTATCTGAAGACCCTGTACAGAATTACAGAAATTATTATAAAAACGGTAAATCGCGATTACATCAATGGACTAGTAGAACGCCGCCTTCTTGGATGTAGACTTTACTAAATAATATTCAAAACTACCACAACCCCGATGATTATAAATACTTTAATAGTATAATAATCATCGGTGTTTTTTCATATGTTTTCTGAATTTTTACACACCATTAAGTCTTTCAAAGATATGATTAATGAAAAAGCGAAAGATCCAAATTATGGTCTAGGAAACGACCATAAAGGTAAGCTTCATGAAATATTAGTTGGTCATTTCTTAAAACACGGCGTTAATCATGATCATCCGGATAATTGGAAACCTTCTTCTGCAGGTCAATCTAAATTTCCGGAAAGGCCACCAGCACCAGAAGGAAGCAAAAAAGAAAAACCCTCAAAAGCTGTTGCTGATACAGCCGAGGGGTTACACGACCATATCAGATCATCTATTAGCGATGAAAATTACGGACATCATGTAAGAATCGCCCATTTTGCTGCCAGTAAAATCATAGAAGGATTAGCCGAGGAAGGACATATATCAAGAAGCAATAAAGGCAATTCTAGAATAACGAATGTACATTGGACTAGTCGGCCGGGCGACATAGAACGCCTTTCTGGAGAAGCGGACAAAGCCAATACTGCAGATATTATGGTAAAAAAGACTAAAAAAAAGAAACCGGAAAGTGGGTTGGTTGTTGAGACTAATAATGGGCCTGCAGGTGGCGGAGAACATATTGGCATTTCATTAAAAATACATAACGAAAAAAAAGAATCAACATTAGCCAATCCGGGTCGTGGTACATTAGATGTGCATCATCATGTTAATACTGACGCGCACGAAAATGCAGCCATAGAAGCAGCTCATAATGCTGCAGCGCATTATGGTATTAATACTCGAAATATTCCTAAAAGAAAAGCACACGACTTGATTAAAAATGATAAACGAATCAAAAATACGTATAAACCAGTAGCAGATAAACAATTATATGCAATAACCGATGCGTATAGAAATTCAATGAAGGGGAAAAATCCGCACAGATTGGCAAATATCATTCGTCGTGGAGCTAATATCAAACCAACTAAAATAAAATTATACAAATCTGCAACTTATGGCACAGATAATTTGTCGCACAGCTTTGCAAACCCACTAGTTGAAATGGATTCAATCCTTAAAGAACACGAGGGCCATGTAGCAGTAGCTCCGGGAAAAAACACAACAACAATAAATTTTACTGGAAAAGTAGACCCAAAAACAAATAAACCAACCCCAATTGGTAAGTTGACAGTAAAATATGGTTCCGGAACTCCTCATTCTGGTGTTGTTGGGGCGTTTCAGGGATGGTCTGCAACCGCAAAAAACAACGTTTCAAAAGAATCTAAGGCCTGGGCCAAACAAAAACATGGATATAATACATAGTGTCAGAACAAGATAAAAATACTCATTTAACTCATCTCGAAGATCATGTTATTGATAATGGCAAAGAAGGAACAAATCTTGCAATAAGAACCTTATATGGTTTGCATGATGCACTAAAAGGAAGAAAGAGTTCAACAAAAACAACCATAAAAAAAGATGGAGCGCCTGCAATCTTTACTGGTCACAAAGATGGCAAATTTTTTGTTGCAACAAAAAGTCTATTCAATAAAAACGCAAAAATCAATTATTCGCATGATGATATAGAACGTAATCATGGACATGCTCCAGGATTAGTTGATAAATTAAAACAAGCGCATGATCATCTACAAAAAGTTATTCCTAATGATGGAAAAATATATCAAGGCGATTTGATGTATGGTAAAGGCGACGTTACATCGCGCGGCGACCAATATTCGTTCAAAGCTAACACTATACGTTATTCAACAAATAAAGATTCAGCCGAAGGGCAAAAAATAGCAAAAGCAAAAATTGGTGTCGCGTTTCACACATCATACAATAATGGTAAAGTTGAATATGGATTTGATCCACACACTTTACCTCACCACGATGATGTACATTTAATTAGCCCAATTATGAAGCATGGCGCTTCTTCTTCTTATACATCAGAAACGCAGAACAATTTTAAATCTGCAATGAAAGATGTTATGAGAAAAAATTTAGAAGTCAATCATGGCCATCACAGATCAGTGGAGCCACATAGGGCGCACATGAACATATATATCAACAGCACGGTAAGAGACGATTCGAAACCATCAGCCGCTGGGTATATTTCTTTTTTACAAGGTAGAGCGTCTAAAGATAAAAAAGTAGGTTCACTTATTCCTCATGCTCAGCAACATCATGATAATATTCAGCGCGTATTAGATTTACACAGTTCCGTGCGCCACGCAAAACATGTATTGATTGGAGCATTGGATAATCATGACCACACATATCATCATGAAATAGAAGGAAACGCGGCCAAACCAGAAGGTTATGTTGCCGTTGACAAAAATCGCCCAAGCAAATTTGTAAATCGTTCTGTATTTTCAAGAGCAAATTTTGCGAAACCAAAAGATCAAAAATTTATCAAAGAAACAACAATGATAGAAAATTTTATTAAAAAATTATTCGCAAAAAAACCTAAAAAAACTGTAGTGTTCTCGTTTGGAAGAATGAATCCACCAACAGTTGGCCACGAAAAGCTTGTCAATAAAGTAAAAGAAGTTGCGCAACAACATAATGCAGATCATAAAATAGTACTATCGCATTCTTCTGATGCCAAAAAGAATCCTTTATCTCCGGCGAAGAAACTAATGCACGCAAAAAGAATGTTCCCCGGAACAAACTTATCTGTATCCAGTAAAGAAAAACCTTCGTTTATACATCATTTCAAGGATTTGCATGATGCCGGACATAAGCACTTAATAGTTGTTGTTGGGAGTGATAGAACAAAAGAAATAGAAAATATGGCAAACAAATATAATGGAAAAGAATACAATTTTCATAGCATAAAAGTTGTTTCGTCGGGCGCGCGTGATGATGCTGATGAAGGTGTATCTGGAATGTCAGCTTCTAAAATGAGAAAACATGCTGCTTCTAATAATTTTGAAAAATTCAAAGAAGGCGTTCCTTCACATTTATCAGATGATCATGCGAAAGAATTATATGATGATGTCAGAAAAGGAATGGGCGTTTCTTAAAATTTATAAATATTCTAATTAGAACGATCAGGGCCAAACAATGAAAAAACCAAAATCAGAAAAATCATCTGGAAGTAAAGGATCTGCTGGTGCCAAATCAGATAGTAAATCATCTGAGAAAATAGCCATTAAAGGTTTAAGCAAATCAGCGGTCAATTTTAATCCAGTAGCTGGAAGTTTAGATGAACCTACAAAATACGTGGGCCAAACGCCTGCCGCTTCAACGCTTGAACCAAATTCATCAAACAAAAACCCACAAAATCAGCCAGTGATTGAGGCTGTATTATCTATTACTGCAAGAAGAAAGCGCTCTAATCAAATGCGCAGAATGTCTGGTAAACTTACTAGGTTGCGCGCTGCTAAACAAAATCAATTTGCCTCTAAAGATCGCTTGGTTTACAGATCACAAAAAATGGCAAGAAATATTGTTCGTTCAAGGTTTGCAGGAAAAAGAGGGGCAAATTATAGCAATTTGTCGCCGTCTGATAAAATAGCTATTGACACCATGCTTAAAGGTAAGTCTAAATTAATTGCGAGAATAGCCAAAAGATTATTACCGGTCACCAGAAAAGCTGAATTTTTAAGACTACAAGGCGTAAGAACAGGAAAAAAACCTGCCAGAATTACTAGAGCTGGTGGGCTTGGATACATGCCAAAGCCAAAATTAGTCACATCGAATACTGAATATGATGGAGAAATTATAGCCGAAAATCTAGCATTGTGTTTATTGGAAGGAAAAAGCGACAAGTTAGATCAATTGATGAGAGCGGGTCTTGCTGATCGCGATAGCATTAATCTGTATAGAAAAGCTTTGGCTGACCCAGAATACGCCAAAAAATATTCTGTCCTAAGAGACAAAGCGTTTGATATGCTTGATAAACTCATTGATACTATTACAACCGATCAGACTATATTTTTCAGAACCAAAGATAATATTCAGAAAAAATATGACTTTAACAAGTCAAACAATAAAAAAAGGATGAACGAATCAATGGACTTAACTGAAGGCCGTAGAACGAATGCCGAAAAGGCTAGAATAGAAAAGGCAAAGAAAGACAACAAGACCTTTTTAACTGTCGCATCAAACGCAAGATCAATGCAAGCTAGATCGTCAGATAGAACTGGCAAGAAACCATTAAAAGAATTGCCTTATCCACCAGAACAAGGCGATAAAAAAGAAGTCATGTCTTCAGCCAAATCATCGGCTAGAAAAATTAACAGACAATTAAACCCACCTGCTCCACTACCTCCTGAAAAAAGAGTATATAGATTAAGAACATCTATGAGCATGAATATGGGTTCGCAACCTACAAATTCATCTGTAACAGTAATACCAAAAAGACAGGCGCAATATACTACAACTGTGCCAATGAATAACGTTGCTGCACAACAAAATGTTACGTTGGTTACCGGTAAATCTAGACTAGTACCAAAGGCGCCAACTACTACTAAATTACCAGCTGTTATAGCACCAACGCCAACACCAGCTATAAAAACCCTGAGACCAAAGTCAAAACAGGGATTGATGAGCAGATTAATTACTAAATTTGGCAAAGCAGCAAACAGATTTGTTACTAATAAATTTGATCTTGATGATAAAAAAGGCAAATTAAGCGACCTAGAGCGCGATAATGCATACAAGGCTAGACTTGCATTAGCTAGAGGAAGAGGTAAAGCTTCGGTTACATTAGCTAGAGGTGAAGCCGATTCAATGATTGCGCAAGCAAGAGGAAAGGCTGCAGGATCAGTTTCATATGCTAGGGGTCAAGGCCGAGCTGAAAGAATTTCGGGTGCAGCAAGAGGCAGAGCGGCTGTTGAAAAGGGTTCAAGAGAAGCAGATGCACTAAAATTAAAAGCAACAATTGCGCGTGAATTTAATAATGCCAAAAATTCTGAGCAAAAAGAAATGTTGATGACAATTCATAAACAGATGGCAAATCTACTTAAGAAACACACAAACGGCGATATAGATCAAGCAGAATATGAAAGAGCTATCGGGCGTATTAATAACAGATTCAGAAGTGTGAAGAATTGGCCGATGAACATGGATGAGGCTGTTCAGTTGCCATCTTCATTGAAAAACCCAAAAGAACATCCTTCTTATAATACAATGAAAGCAGCAGCGGAAAGAGGCGCAGTACATCGTGAAAATGAAAAAAATAAAGGCAATGAAGAACATAATAAAAAAGTTCAATTAAAAAAATTAAAATTTACTTTAAAAAATAAATCCGAAACATCTAAAGCAAAAACAGCTGGTGCTGTGACGCCTCTGCATGCGCATGAGAAAAAAATGAAAGAACTTGATATTAAGTTAGCAGATTTAAGACTTAGAAATAAATCAAAAAGTAAAACAAGATGAAACATGATGAAAGAAAACTAATTGCAAAACTAACTAAAGCAGGATGGACTCCGGCAGAAATACGTTATTATCTAAATTCAAAAGACAGAATGGATTTAGCAGGCTCACATAAGCAATTACACGACAAACTTAAAATTTTCAACTTCGGAGAATCCACTATGGACCTAGAATCAACAAAAATGATGACTGCTCTTATTGAAGCAGTTAAAAAAATAAAAATGGGCAAGGGTAAGGGTGAACTTGGTTCAATTGATCCTTCTAAAATTAAAAAAGAAAAAAGCCCAATTGACGGAAAAGGTCGCGAAGATAATGAAAGGCTAGAAGAATCTAGAAGAGGTCCACAGCAGCCATCTTCTATTGGTGCTGGTAGACGCACACTTGGCGGAGTAAGTCAAGCAACAATAGACAGAGCAGCAGCTATAAGAAAAGGCGGCTACTTTAATAAGCCCGAGGCGTCTGATAGAGGTTTAACTAATGTTGCTGATAATGATGGTAAAGATTTGGGACATATACAAAAAGATCCCAAAACCAATAAGCATCATGCGTTTAATCGTTCAGGAAAACATATAGGCACATTTGACTCGCACAAAGATGCTTATAATGCTGTAGAAAGTGATCACCTTAAAGAAAGCGAGTTGCTTACTCTAATCAAAACCTTAAGAGAAACTAATGGCCAACAAACCTAAACCTGTTAAACTAGACGATGCTACTAAAAATTTTGTCAATTGGAACAAAATGTATGGCGAAAAACAAAGAGAATCTGTACAAAAAGCAATAGATATCAGACGTAAAGAAATAAAACAGGCTTGGGTTAAAAAAAGAGCGGGCAAAAATCCTGAGATGCCAACTGAACGCGATAAAAGATTATTAAAAATAGGTGGTGGATCGAGCCGGTCTAATAGACAAAAAGGGCGCCCAAAAAAGGAAACTGTAAAAAGCATTCAACACGCATACGCCCCAGATAAAAAGTGGCGGACAGTTATAAAAGAACCAAAAATGAAATTAGAACCATTAAAACAAAACGATGACCCATTCAATGGAGCATTCACCAAAAAGCTAAAAGGAAAGAACGGCATGTTAGAACAATCAGAACTAGAAAAACAAATCCTTGAGCTTATTGATGAAGGATTTTCGGATACTGAAATTGCGCATATTATAGAAGCCAGCGGTATCAATAAAGACGAAAAAGGCATGATTGGCGATGTCAAAACCAATGGTGGTTCATTACCCAAAGATACAAGAAAGAAAGTTAAGGACGCTCTTAACAAAGCCAAAACGCTTGGTTTAAAATCTGAGGAAACAGATATTGAAGAAGGCATAATCAGAAAAATAGAAAGATTTCTTACGCCAACAAAAACAAGATATGATGGCATTATGAAAAAAGCAAACAAACAATTAGAATCATATATCAATGATCTAATCAACGAAGGATTTTCTGACGACGAGATCGTAAATCTAGTAGAAGTTCGAGCAGGAAAGATTAAATTGACTCCAGGCAAAAAACTTACTCCTAAAGAATATAAACAAATGAAAGCAGCTGCTCTTGCTAAGAAAAAAGCCAAAGATACTGCAAAAGCTGCTCCACCAAAAGAAGAACCGGCTGTACAATCATCAGGATTGGATTTAATTACTCAACATCCTGATGCCAAATTAATTCGTTCGGCATTATCAAATGTACCAGCTGCACATAAACAAGCAGCAGTATCATGGTTGATGAACGCAATACAAGATCATAAAGATAATCATATTGGCGCATTTGTCAGAAATCCACATGAAACTATGCAATCTATACTCAAGAATAATAATAAAAACAAAAACAAAGTAAGCTTACCAAAACTTAAATTCATGGGCGATGAATAAAAAAAACTAAATAGTCTATAAATTCAAATAAGGAGTTAACAAACAATGGCGCTTTGGGGATCAACAGATAGAGCAAACAATTCGCCTATCTATACACCTGCTCAATTAAAAACAACTCCAAACACTGCTAACAGAGATGCTTTGTTTGGAAATACTACTGGAAACGGTTTTATTACTAACGTAACAACTGGCGTTTATGGCGTTTCATCTTCTGAAATGTCCGTAAGTGGAACGGCTGGCCAAGTCTATGCCGTCAACGTAACAGCTGCCGGTACTGGTTATACTAACGTCATCGCTGTAGGTTTCTCGGGTGGAGCTGGTTCAGGCGCTACTGCTACAGCAACTATGCGCCTAGTTGCCGTCACTGTTGGGCATGGTGGTAACAACTATGCTCCAGGAGACATCCTAGCTGTTAACGGTGGTACATCATCTGTTACTGGAACTATTAACGTAACAGCAACTGAATTACGCGCTGTCACACCAACTTCTGGTCAGCTTGGTACTGGGTACGCCAACGGCGATGTTGTAACAATTAGCACCGGAACTGGTACAGCTGCAAACGCCACAGTAACAACTGGTGCTGCAAACACTAGCGTTGCTTCGTTAACATTGGCAAATAACGGTGTATACACTGTAAATCCAACATTATCAAACTGCGCGACCACAAATACAACTGGAACCGGTTCTGGGCTACGTGTTGACATAGTAACCAAATTATTTACAATCGCTATCGTAAATACTGGCTCATATTCAGCGCTCCCAACTCTCACCAATAACATAGTAGCCAATCAAACTGGTGTTGGCGTTTCTGCTAACGTCAACTTGGTTGTTGGTCTTAATACTATCGCTCTAACAGCTAATGGTACTGGATATACTTCAGTACCAACAGCTACTCTTTCTGGTGCTACTGGTACCGGCGCTAATGCTGAGGCTGTAATCTGGTCTAGCAAATCAGCTGTTGCTAACAAAGGTATACCTCACACTGGTTGGAATTTAAGAACTGAAGGCACAGGTGGCCGCGCTGGTAGAGTAACATATGAGACTCTAGTTGCTGGCGGAATATCATCTGACGCCTCTGATGATACTGTTCTTCCAGAGTAAAAGGAATAAATAATGGCTAACGTTGGAAGCAAAATATCTGGTTATCCAACCATGAACGTTGCTGCAAGCAATTCTTCATGGTTGGTCGTTGAACATTCGAACGGTACTTCCAATGTTAATTACAAAATAGCCATAACTGATCTGTTCGCGAACGCGACCTCAAACGTAACGTTCGCGAATAATACTTTATCAGTCAATAATTTTATATTAAGAAGAACTGATACTCCTGCTAACAGCACAATAACAGTTACTAAAGGGACAATGTGGTTTGATGATACTTATCTTTATGTTGCAACAGCAAATAATACAATTAAGCGGCTTACATTATCTTCCTTCTAACACACCATGAAATATGAAAGACTTGATGATTCGACCTTCTTACTTTATTGTGCAAAATATTATGATAATCCTCAGTGTTTTGGTACAGAAGAATTTTATGAAGACTTAAAACGAATCAAGTACATCAAAAAATTATTTACAAGATACGACATTACTGGTGAATTGAAAGAACGCTTGATATTAAATCATATCATGACTCTAGTTAATGTGTTCGGCCCTATACCAACTGTGAGAATATTATTTTTTAAAATACCAGAACACCATCATTGTCTAAAACCGTTTTTTATTCTGTTGAATATTTTGCCAACTACCATATACAATATTGGAAAAGAAGGCATAAACATAAATACTGATGATATTCACCTAGAACCAACTATTGTTCACGCTCTGAGAAACATATGATTCAAGAATCTAAATGGTCCGTACAACAGACTCGGTCTGGTTTTATACTAAAAAACCATATCACAGGATCAGTGCACCCCGAAAAATTTGCCACGAAGGATGCTGCGCGAAGAAGAGCAAGAAGCCTCAGAGAAGAAGCTGGAGTAGCTGCAAATGCTATGGGAGACGCTTCCTCAACAAAGATAACTGGCGAAGCAGATAAAACCAAAAAAAACACCCCACCAATCTTATTTCAAATAATAAAACGACTGATAAAAGGCCGCCTACAATTAAAATAATATAAATACATAGAAGCGATTGATCCCATTCTTTATGGTTTGATATTATTTTAAACAAAAATATCGGGCTATAATGTCAGAAGATTCAGATTTTAAAAAATACCAAGACCTTCTAATACGACTTGACGAGAGAACACGCTCTATCGCCAAAGAGATAGAACAATTGCAATCTGAAATTGAAAAAATTAAACAATTAATTAAAGAAAACAGAAGCTTAGAACAAGCTGAACTTAAATTATTTGTAACAAAAGAAGAATTTCAACCTCTACAACGCACCTTGTATGCCATAGCGTTTTCAATCATCATGACCGTAATTGGCACGTTGGTGAGCCTTGTTGTACATAAAGTGTGAATATAGTAACTTTTTACTTTACTACTTTTTGAATCCGAGTATAATAGAGTTTGTCAATGAAATGAGAACAATAAGATATCTAGGATTATATTATGAACTGGATAGAAGCAAAATATGTTAGTCAACTAAATTCAAAGGTTAGAAACTTCAAAAGAAAGTCAGCTAACCTTTGGAACTTTTCCTGCCCCTTATGTAACGATTCCGAAAAAAACTCAAAAAAAGCCAGAGGTTATGTCTATGAATCTAAGGGAAAACTTAGATATCATTGCCATAACTGTTCTATAGATAAATCATTCGACAGCTTTCTTAAAGAAGTTGATTCGGCGTTACATGCTGAGATGAAACTAGAACAGCTTGAGGAATATAAGAAAACTAATAAACCTGATGTTGTTATATTTGCTGAAAAGATGAAGAAACCAGCTTTTATTAAAAACACTGGATTATCTGAATTACAAAAAGTTTCTCAATTGTCTCCATCACATTTCTGTAAAAAATATATTGACTCTAGACATATTCCCACCGTAAAACATGCTGAATTATTTTTTGCTCCAAAATTCATGGAGTGGACTAACACTATGATTCAGAATAAATTTACCAATTTGTCATATGATGAGCCTAGATTAGTTATTCCATTCTTAGATTCTCAAAATAATTTAATTGGTTATCAGGGAAGGTCGTTTAAGAGTAATAATTCAGTAAGATATATTACTATTATGCTTGACGAGGATAAACCAAGAATATATGGTCTGAATAGAATAGACTTCAATAAAAGGTATTATGTTACAGAGGGTCCGATAGATTCAATGTTTCTAACTAATGCTATATCAACAGCCGGTGCGGATATAGTTTCTGAATTAGAAAAGATGAAATGCAATAAGCAAAATGCTGTTATCATTTATGATAATGAACCAAGAAACAAAGATACAGTAAAGAAAATTCAGAAAGCCATCAAAAAAGGATGGAAAGTTGTTATCTGGCCTACTAGCGCGCTGGAAAAAGAAGATATAAATGATCTGTACATCATGGGCCTTCCTTTGATGGAGATTATAAACATGAATATATATTCAGGATTAACCGCAACAGCAAAACTAACGGAATGGAAACGATCATGTTAGAAATTTTAATCGGATACGTAATTGGATTATTCTTCACCTACACTATTATTATTTTTGCCATTCAGCTTGATTTTATTGAAAAACCAAGGCCAGACGGCATTCTTCCTACTATTCTTTCGGCCTTGCTTTGTTCTATATTGTGGCCGTTCTTACTAATTTATTTGATCTCGCAGCTAGTTGATGTAGCTACCAAAAAAAATATAATTTATTTTCTAGGATAAAAAAAGGATTTATTATGTTTGATTATCAAAAAGTGAGACTAGTAGGAATTACTAAACCTGTTAATGATGACGTTAATAGTGCATCTGATCTTATTTCTTACTGTGCCCGTGTATCTAACCCATCCAATCAGACTAATTTCGAAACCAGTGATAAGCTTCTCAAATATTGCATCAATCATAAACATTGGTCAATATTTGAGACCGTATCTGTTGTTATGGAAATTGAAACAACCAGAGATATTGGTAGACAAATTCTGCGCCATCGTAGTTTTTCCTTTCAAGAATTTAGTCAGCGTTATGCAGAAAAGCTTGATAGATTTCCAACAGACGATTATAGAGAATGTAGACTACAGGATACTAAAAATCGTCAAAATTCGCTAGTTAACAATAATGATATGTTAGCCGCAAACTGGCTTGCTCAACAAATCAAGGTGGAGAACGCAGCCAAGGCCGCTTATGAGTGGGCGATAAAAGCGGGTATAGCCAAGGAAGTTGCTCGTGCAGTGCTTCCTGAGGGGCTTACAATGTCTCGTATGTATATGTCCGGGACTTTAAGAAGCTGGATTCACTTCATTGAAGTTAGAACAGACATTAGCACACAATCAGAGCATCGTGATATCGCAAACAAAGCTATGGAAATACTAAAGAATGAATTTGATTTTTTGAAGGAATATTTAGTCAATGAGTCATGATAGAGGCTGCTGGAAGTGCGGAAAAGATTTATTAGAATATGATGCATGCGCATCGTTAAACGGCGAAGAATGCGCTAAACATTCTTTCGTTTTTCATAAACAAACCAAAAATGAGAAAAAACAATGAAAGATTTTGAAATAATTTCTATAGATAAAGATGAATATTTAAGGACATATAAAGAGACAACCAATCGTTATGAACTTAGGATGTGGAAAAATTCTCCAATGATACGTTTATCTAATATTGGGTTTGATTCTCGTGCTGATTTTGATATGACTTGGGAACAGGCTCTTAAAATTTCTCGTACTATCATTGAAAACTATGAGAAATTCAAGAAAAAATAACACTAAATAGTTTTCCATTCATCAGAAAAGTAATACTTAACGCTACATGTAGTCATGCAGCGATCGCTTTTCTGCGTTTTAATTCGCACCAAAGAGGCTTGTACATGTCAGGACATTTTTCCCTTTATCAATCAGTAATTCATAAAACTCGTTATGCGCGCTATCTTGACGAGGATCAAAGAAGAGAACATTGGGATGAAACTGTTCTAAGATATTTGAATTATGTTATCTCTCATGTGGAGTCTAAACATAACTATAAATTTACTACAGAAGAATTTGAAAAACTTCAAGATTATATTTTTGATATGAAAGTCATGCCATCTATGCGCGCGATGATGACATCCGGTAAAGCTCTGGATAGGGATAATGTCTGCGCATATAATTGCGCCTATCTGCCGATTGATGATGTTAAAGCCTTTGATGAAGCTATGTTCATTCTTCTTTGTGGAACAGGTGTAGGGTTTTCGGTAGAGCGTCAATATATCAATCAATTGCCAGAAGTTCCTGATAAAATTTTTGATTCAGATACCACTATAGTTGTAAAAGATTCTAAAGAAGGTTGGGCCAAAGCTTATAGACAACTGATTGCATTATTGTATTCAGGTGAGATATCTAAATGGGATTTGAGTAAACTTAGACCTGCAGGCGCACGTCTTAAGACGTTTGGCGGCCGATCAGCGGGGCCTGGACCATTAGAAGATTTGTTTAAATTTACAGTTCGAGTATTCAAAAACGCTCAAGGAAGAAAATTAACATCTCTTGAGTGCCATGACATTATGTGCAAAATTGGTGAAGTGGTAGTAGTTGGCGGCGTGAGAAGATGTTTGAATCATAAATATGAGGTATATACAAACGAAGGTTGGAAAAATATTAAATCTCTTACTGGAAAAGAAAAAATTATCATTAATAATAAAGAATTTAATATTTTAAATATTTTTGATAATGGATATCAAGAAACTGTTAATATAAAAATGCAAGATGGTACAATTCATAATTGTACAGCTGACCATAAATGGTTTGTATATGATACATCTGATAAAACCGCAAAATGGATAAAAGCAAAAGAATTAAATGAAAATCACAAATTCCTTAAACCAAAAAATATGTCCGGTGTGTAATGAAACATATTACACAAAATATATGCATTGTTCTAAACAATGTGCCGCAAAATCTCCAATAAGAAATAAAAAAAGAAAAAAAACATGTGTAGAATAATATCGTGACTGGGAAACAGATCGGAAGAGCACACGTCTGAACTCCAGTCACCTGAAGCTATCTCGTATGCCGTCTTCTGCTTGAAAAAAAAAA
>OGVP01000017.1_pt1 | contig 21334 bp, 11 predicted proteins | sample 1575791 | NCBI WGS metagenome assembly OGVP01 (sample SAMN07581537, study PRJEB24739) | freshwater metagenome
TTTTTTTTTTTCAAGCAGAAGACGGCATACGAGATAGCTTCAGGTGACTGGAGTTCAGACGTGTGCTCTTCCGATCTGTTTCCCAGTCACGATAAGAGCAGCAACTGCTGCGTTAGTGTTTAAGCTAGCCCAGGCACTTGCGTAAGCTTTTAAGTAATTAAATTGGTAGCTTTCATTATATCCAACAATAGGTTCTATAGCCCCATTGTCATTTGTAAAAATATTCATTGCTGAACTTCCAACTAATAAACTATCATCAATCATATTTCCCGGTTCTTCCCAAGCATAATCTGTAGGCTCAAAACTATAATATGTTTTTTGTGTTCCATCAAGAAGTATCTGTCCTTCTATGCCTATAGGAATAGGTGGATTGAACGGTCTTGAATCTATCCAATATGATGGAGTAGGAACATTAACCATAAATTTTTGTCCATAATATTCGTTCCCTATATCTCCAAAGAATTTTTGTAATCTATTAAATAGTATGAATAGAATAGAATCATTTCCCATAGAAGGAGCAAAACTACTCAATGGAATATTATCATATGTTTTTGTTATCTGAGAAAATTTATTAATTATTGGGCCCGTTCCAATAAAGCTTTCTACAAATGCATCTCCTATTATTGGAATTATAATCTTGTTGACAATATCGAATGGATAACCGAATAAAGTTTTAGCTTCTGGAGAACCAAATACTCCTATTACATTAAAAAGATATCCTATATATGCGTCTGGACCGCTCATAGCAGCGCGAATCTCATTCTCTGTAATATAGACCGGAATATTTGGAAAATTATATCCGATAGCTAAACCTATATCTTGAGCCATAAATTCTACTACGAATCCAGCATCAGTACTATATACTTTTCTAATACCTCCAGATAATGCATCTTTACCAAAATATGGACATATAGAATCACTATCTGATGCTGGAAATAGTTGACCGTAATCTATTCCTATGGCCCCTCCCATGGTAGTTGTTGGTTTATAATTACCTCTTACAGTTCCTAACAAATCCCATACATTTTCTATACCATTGAAATATAATGGGTCTGGAATTTCTACTTTACCATAATATAATCTAGAACTATCTCCGTAAGCTAGATTAGGATTTCTGGTACTATTTATATCTGGCATTCTATAATAACTACCAATACTATGATCTATTTCCACAAAAGATCCACCTTGTATAGTAGAGGCTACCATTTCTTGTGCTGAACCAGTTACGGTTTGATTTGCTAGAGGATTATATCGGAGAGTAGATTGTTTTACCGCATATTTGGTATTTTTAACTTGATATAATCTTTGTTGTTTTCCTCCGATTATCATAGATCTAATTGGAGCAGTGGCATTATATTCTTTTCCTCTGGTATAACTTTTAACTGTAGTTCCTAAATTTTTTGCATAATAAATAAAGTCATCTATTGCTCCACTATCTGTTTGTCTTAATGTAGATATTGTATTTAATGAAATGATTGGAAATATAATGCCATCATTTATATTTAAGCTAAAACTAAGATAATATTCTCTACCTATAACAGAACATAATGTACTAATAAATTCCTGTAAAGTAATACTAGATTGAGAAATTCTATAGTGACTTAACAAGTATATTGCTTCATTATCTAACAAATCTAATATATTGACACTATACATACTTCTATAAATATTCATTCTGTCTAAAACAGGATAAATAATTCCCATTGTATAAGAATCATCTATCATGGCTCCGTTGTTAGCGTATGTTGGACATCTACCCAATATTCTACCAAACGGAGAAAACTTAAAAACACTATTATCTGGAAAACTAGAGCTTAATAAATAATGTATAGCGTTGATAATATTTAATGCTGGAATTCCTTCATCATTTCTTCCAGAATTTCCAAAACCTGACTGTTCAAGAAAACCATATACGTTTATAATATTAGGTATATTTTGTTGTGCTATAGTGCCACCATATATCTCGTCTGGTCTACGAACATAACCAGGAAATCCATAAGAATCTTCTGGATCTCGCCTAAAAACTGTGCCATGATAATTTCCAAGAATCATTTGAACATTATTGATTAGATTTGATGGAGATTCTATAGTTACCCTATAATTTTTTGTTCCATTACCAGGATCTCCCATATTTTCCCAGTTTTGTATTATTCCATAAAATTCAAAATTATCATATTTAAAATAAACTGGAACCCCCATAAGATCTAGTGCTGGTTTTATCAAAACTCCATCTTTATTATATTTATCATCCCCATAAAAACCTGGGTCTGGACCATAATAATATTTCGAAACCAAAGAATTCCCTTCTGGCTGATAATATACTTTACCAGGAACCAATGGTTGTCCATTTTTATCAATTTTAAAAGTATTATTTATTCTAGCACTAATATATTCATTACTACCATTGGGTCTTTCAACAATATTTCCATTAATATCTGTTAATATAGGATATTCGCAAGAATCTTCAACTAACTCTACTTCTAATCTACTCGCATCTGATCCCCATCCTAGTGAACTATTGTATGACTTAACACTACATCCTAAAAATAACGTCTGAGCATAAACACTACCATTACATAATGTATAGGTAGTAGAAGTTCCACCATTATATCCAGACTCCGCTATTTTTAATGACATATAATTCCTTTATTGATAACATCCACTACTATAAACCCATTCTATTTGCCAACTGAGCCTACCTTCTACAGCGTCCCATGTTTTATTATTGTCTGTTTGAAATATTAATCCATTATTAATTAGAGGATATGCCGTCGATGGATTACCCACTAATGTTTGAAATGCAACTGCTCCTATAGGCTTAAATGCGTCTATCAATTGAGACAATTGTTTATATTCATCTCTACTAGGATGTAATACACATTGTGGTGATTGAGGGTGAGATTCTTCAAAATTTCTAGGAGCAGGATATACTATTTCTATCGATAAAGATCTACTATTTTTGGTTTTGCCCACTTTTTCTAGTACTGGACCAAGAGGTCTACCTAATATAAAATTTTCAGCAACTTGATCAGAGGATGTATTATCGGCTACGTTAATAGATGTAGACAGGGCACCTAATATCCAAGATCCCGCTTTATTACTATAAGTTACACTATAGTTAACTGATCCAGCATTAGGATTTAATGATTCAGTAAAGGATACTGGGGAAATGTTTAATGGGGCGCTATCTCTAACTATCCAATTAGTAGGAACTCCACTGGTTTTTTCTGGAGTGTTGTCCATAGAATACAATATTTGACTAGCTCTATGATAAAGATATGGTTTTACTCCAGAATTGTAAGCATTTACTGCATTATTAAATTTGTTATTGTTCGCATTTTGTTTAGAAAATTTTGGTCCAAAATTATTTGATATATTACCTGTCATAGATATGTTATCAAAAGCTACATATCCATTATTGGTTTCTTCTAATCCTTTTATTGTACCATTTAATGTTACCATTTTTAGATATCTTTCAGTAGATATTTCGCACGTAAATTCTTCTGTATATTTTACTCCTGTTCCCAAAGCCAACCATGTATCTGTTAGACTATAAGTTCCGTTACTGATAGATGTTTCTATATTACGAATATGATTATAAAGGTTTATTGAACCATTATACAAAGATATTTCTGGTGAATATAATCCACTCAAAGCCTTATTCGCTCTATTCATTACCCATTTTGAAGCCTCCATATAACTAATACTAGTGTAGTTGTCAGTTATAATACCAGGACCGGGTAATGGATTTACAGAATTACTTCTATTAACTGGTCTACCAACCGCACTTAATTTGTGAGTTATTCTATATTGTAAAAAATTACTAAAACTTAAAGTTTTGTTATTATTCAGAACAAGATCTCTCTGAGATGGTGGAGAATTATTTGAAGCGTTATTATATTGAAAACTATAATAATCGGCATTATTTACCGTATTATTAAAATATGAAATCTCTTCTAGCGGCTCTATTGTCCAACTATCATCGAAACTTTCTATCAAACCATTAGATAAATCATCTGCAAAAATATTACGCAAAGAAACAGTATATGGAATAGTGACCGCCCAATTATTATTACTATTACTAGTACCTATATTTTCTAAATATGTTCCACTATAGGACAGCAAAACATTACCGTCCATAATTATTTCGAATGTCTTACCTTGCTTACGATTATCTGAGAAAAAATCTACTACTCCACTATAAGAGGTTATACATCCACTAAAACAAGAACCCAGAATAGTTCCTTGAAGATTAATAGAGTTGCTTATCGATAATATATTACCATCAAAATCCTTATTAGGAGTAGTTTCTATAGTAACAAGTGGACAAGGAGTTTGATTTTGAATAGAATCTGTTTTTACATCAAAATCTATTCCGGCATATCTTAGTTTAACTTCCGGCATATTTTAATCCTCTAAGATTATTTATTTTCCAAAACTTCTATTCTTTGTTTGAGTTCTTTGATAGCATTGATCAATAATACTATCATGCTAGAGTACGATATCGAGTGAGGTAAAGAATCCATATCTCTATTGATAAATTCCTCAAAACCACTACCAGCAACTTCTTCTGCTATTAATCCAGCAACAGTATTAGGATATCCTATATAATTAAAATAAACAGGATTCAATTTCTCAATCTCTGATAAACTCTTAGAGTATGGAATAATATTTTCTTTAAATCTTATAGAAGATGAATGTTGACCGACATATCCACTAGCATCGATACCTAATGCTGTACCATATGTGCCAGCACTAACGGTTTGTAATCTTACTAATCCGGTAACACTTAAAGATGTGCTAGATAATTGAGATGGAATACTTCCAGTATAACCAATTGCCAATAGTCCACTACTATTAATCCACTTTAATTTAGAGTCTTTATTAAAGAGATGAGATGATCCAGAGGTTTCATAGAATACTAGACTTCCGCTAGTACTACCACTATTAACTGTTAAATCGGCCCCCGTACCACCTTTATTTACGGCGATATTAGTAGCATTCCATGTGCCGCTAGCTAAAGTGCCAACTGTCTGTATACCTGTAGAACCGACGTATGTTCCACTAGCTATTCCAGAAAGATTAGGATGATAGGCTTGAACATCACTATTTATTGCTAACCCAAGATTACTTCTGGCACCAGAAGCCGATGTTGAATTAGTGCCTCCTTTGGAAATATCTATTATACTACCGCTCCAGGAACCAGAAACTATAGTCCCCAGTACGGTTATTCCTGTAGAACCAATATAGGTTCCATTTGCTATGCCAGAAAGATTTGGATGATATGCTTGAACATCACTATTAATAATTAATCCAAGATTGCTTCTTGCTCCAGATGCTGTAGAAGCTGCTGTTCCACCAATACTTATAGGAAAAGTTATATTATTAAATTTATCAAAAAATCCTGTAGCAGAAACATATGCTAGTTGATTATTTCCAGTATTAAATACTGTTATAACATCACCAGTAGTAAAATAAGTATTAGATAATCCAGACAATCCGCTGAGTTTTACTGGACCACCAATATCTAATCCGCTACTTCTAATAATTCCATTAACATCGAGAGGATATGATCCACTTTTATTAATTCCAACATTATTATTTTTTACAAATAAACCACTTCCAACAGAAGAACCATATACAGATAATCCAAATGAATTTCTATCATTATTGATTATTAGTTCGCCAGATGTTAACAATACATCTAAGCTACCTACTCCAAATACTATACCAGAATTAACAGATGTCTTGATATCTCGACCAATTACTATGCCGCTACTACCAGTAAAGGATATATTTTGACCAAACAAAACATTACTATTACCACTAGAAATATTACCACTACCAAATACTATATTATTAGATCCGGTTATTACTGAAGATCTACCTATAACCGTATTATTGTTGCCGTCAATAGTATTATTATTGCCAAAGCTAATATCTCCAGTAGAAGATATGCTATTACTATTACCAACTACCACAACACCAGACACATTTCTTGCAAATAAATTATTATTGCCAACCACTACCGAACTAACACCAGTGACTGTAGTATTGGTTCCAAGTATGACTAATCCTGTACCATTCAACCTGTTATTACTTAACGATAATAATCCTGATCCTACGCCAGACGAACTATTACCTAGTATAGTATTAGCATTACCAGAAACATAATTAGAAACACCACCCATGAAATTACCAACACCAAAAGAAGAGTTAGAATGTCCAAGAATAGTATTACCAGTAGATGAAGATAGGGTTATTTTACTATTATGACCTAATAAAATATTTGATCCACCAACATCAGTACTATTATTTCCAATTACAACATTAGTACTACTATTACCACTACTATTTAGACCAATAACTGTTCTAAAAGGATGAATAGAAAATACGTTGGTAGTAACACCAGTATGATCAACGTCTATTATTAGTTCTCCACTAGTGGCGTTAATACCACTACCAAGAACCCTACTACTTACTCTTGCATAATTAACTTGCTGTCCATTACTATTTCTACCAGCCAAATTAATGGTTGCTGGATATGCTCCTGGAGGCACACCATTAGACGGATTATGATATAATGTTAAAGCTACTCCAGTATTACAAGCTGTTGAGCTTTCTATTCTCATGGTTTCATTAGCACAAGATCCAACAACATGCAATATTGTACTGGGTAAACCAGCCGTGTTGATGCCTAATCGACCCGCAGAAGCATCATAATAAATTCTATTTGAACCGGTGCCTTTTACTTCAAAATCACTATCATATCCACTAATATTAAAACGAGTATTATATCCACTAGAAGCTGGAAGTTGAATATTAGCTGTTCCAGTACCACTACCCCCAAGTAATAGTAATTTATTTGCTGTGTTCCAGCTAAAATCATTGGTGCCACTCATTGATGAAGCAGTACCCTTAAATTGTATATTCCCAATATTTCCACTAGGTAATCCTGATCCAACAATTTCGGTTGATCTATTTAGTAATAACCAACCAGAAGATCCGTCGCTAATTAATGATAAATATTTTTCAGATGGTGTGAGGGTCGCTGTTGATGATCCATCAATAGTGTCAGAACCAGAAGCTTTAATAACAAGATTATTGGTACTGCTATTTGTCAGTCTAAAGCCCAATACTAAATTTTCGTTGCCACTAGAAGATGGCAAAGAGCCGGTAATTTGAGATAGTGCTGTTACAGCAAAAACTGTTTGAAATGGTCTTATTGAAAAATTACTATTAACTCCACTATAATTGTATCCACCCCTATTGATTCTTTCAGCGTTAATTGTAGAGTATATTGTTTTTGATCCGCTAGAAAATGCTACTTTATTGTCGCTATTAGATGAACTATAAATAGTGTGTCGAGATAAGGTGGTTCCGTCACTTGATACATATCCTAGTCCATATTCCCATTCAGCCGATATAGTATCGTGTCGAATATAATAAGGTATATATTCATTGGGATAATTACCAAAAGTATTATATCCAGTTATACTAGATAGTAAAAAGTCATTAGTGCCAGTACTACTAGTAGAACTCCCAATATTATCTTTGTAATAAATTATACTCATGCTATTGAACCCTCATTACGCCTATTTTGTTCCGCAAACGCATCTTGAATAGATTTATGTACCATGTTTCCTAATGGACCCTCTAATACATTTTGTAATATAGATGCTCCATTAATAACTACATTTACATCGTGTTTTCCATTAACGTTAATAGTTGATGGTAAAGCATTTTGTAATTTAACTATAAATTGATCAAGTTTAGTTGCTAATCCAGCTATATCTCCGATATTTAATACACCACCTCCGTTATTTCCGCCAACACTACCTCCATTTTGATAATAATTCACTCCATGATTATTAATAGCCTTTAATAATCCTCCATATTTCTTAGCACTAGCTTTGTTAACTATAAATTCACCAGGAGTTAACATTGCAGGAACAATATCTGTTCCATTGGCTAATCCCCCATTATTAAATCTCTTTGGAGGCAACCCTTGCATTGCTCTATTAGCATTGATTCTTTGATTATATAAGTTTTGTCTCTGGAGTCTAGATTGTTCATAAGTTTCTCTTTTTTGTCTCATAGACGCATCATATCTTGATCTTCTTTCTCCCATTACTTGTTTATAAGATATATTTTCTCCTCTCATATTTCTCATATATGCTTCTTGATATGGATTCATTCTATTATATGTATTATTTTGTGGTCCAAAAAACATATTTGCTAATCTTGGATTTGTGGCATTGTTTTGATTTTTGGGCCGATTCGCCATATTATTTTGTTGTGGTATAGCTGGTATAGAAGTAATAGGTGTTCGAATAGGACGACCATAATAATCTGTAGGATTATTTGATGTAAAATTTCCTCCGATTGCTCTATTCGCCATCATTCTCTGAGAGGTCTGTTGAGCAACCATATTTTTTTCGTTTATAACTGCTTGATTTTGAGCAGCAATTCTTCGATCTATGTAAGAATTAAGATTTCTAGTATTTGTTAAGTCTGGTCCTTGATATACCGGTCTTTGTTGCTGATTATTATTTTGCGGTAAGGGTCTTGTTGTGGTATTTGGAAATTCAGGATCGTCTGGAACTTCAAGAAATGGACGCAGACTATTACCAACCGGAAATCCAGACAAAGCAAGATTGGCTCCAGTTGTTGCGGTCATAGCAGCTCTTGCTCTTGGACCCAGCGGCATTTTTGTTGGTTTTGTTGGTGTTGTTGGTGTTCTTGTTGAACTTGTTACTTTAATAACATCATCAATATTTCCTGATGCTATAGCATTCCTCGCTACATCAGCAGCCGAGTCTGCTGTTTTTGCTGCCGTTTTTGCTGCCGTTTTTGCTGCTCCTCTTCGTCCTACCGCTTTTGCTGCTGCTTTTCCTGCTCCGACTACTCCTGCTTTTACTGCTGTTGATCCACCAAAAGTTAGTGCCGCAGCACCAACGTCAGCACCAGCAGCAACATAATTAGCTATATGCGCAGCAGTTCTTAATCCAGTATCTCCTCTATCGCTTAATTCTTGATATTCTCTACTATTCGGATCATAAAATGAACTATATGCAATACCATAGTCACTTCTTGGCTCTTTAGCTCCAACAACATCTTTTGGACCAGATCCCATTAATACGGATGGTAAATAAGTTGCCGTTTCCCAAGCTCTAGAAATCCAGCCGCCTTGAGCTTTGTTAATAGCTTTTAATAAAGGTAAATTTTTTTGTGTTGCTGCTTTATTAACAACAAACTCTCCAGGAGTTAACATTGCTGGTACAGTATCTGTTCCTTGCGGCTGGAAATTTATTAATCTTCCTTTACTAGCATATATTAAACCACCATTAGCTCTTGGTAATACTTGTCCAGTTGAAGCCATCAATCTTTCTATAGCTATTATTATATTATTCCCAACCTCTCCTAACTTATTTACTAATTGATTTCCGATAGTATTAAATATCTGTGATTGATTTTGTGAAGTTATATTATTTGCAGCTATAATAGCATCTCTTTGTTGTTGAGCATAAGTCGCATTAATAGATATTAATTTTTGTAATACCGGGTCATTTTGTGCCCTTGTTGCTGGATCAGTACGAAGTTGATTGATTATTTCTTTAAAAAATTGATTATTTTCAAGACCCATCCCTTGTCCTCTAGCAAAATTTTCTAATAGATTAGCTCTCATCTGATCTATTTGCTGTCCACCAACACCAGCTATTTTTGTTAATTCATCAAAAAGTTGTAAAGCGTTTTTATTCTCGTTGGCAAATGCTGACTGGGCATCGTTCATAGCTTCTTGAACACTCTTACCTTCTCTTAAAGCTTCAAAATATGCCTGATTGGCACTGATAGATCTTTGGACACTTGGAACAAATCCATTTACAACATTATTCATCAAATTAAAACTATTATTTAGTTGACTTATTTCTTGAGGAGTACTCGTCACCAGTCCTTCTGCAAAACCAACTCCAGCCTGTTTGATACTTTCTAATTCTTGTACCCTTTCTGATATAGCGTTTGTAATATCTCCAATATTTTGGTTCAAAGTTTCTGGTAAAGTTTCTAATTCTTTACGAGTATTTTCAGATGCTTTATTTAATAATGCTAATTTAGTTTCTAGTTGTAAAATTTGTGCGCCCGCACCACCACCTTGAGCTTTTAATTTTTCAAGTGTTTGGGTTACATCTCTCGCACTATTTTGTAAAGTATTTAGTTTATTCACCAAGCCCATTGCATTATATTGATTCGACGCTACTCCTGATCTTGATGCTGCTAATGATATTCTGGTAGCGATTCTTTCTTGTGGACTTACTTTTATTCCAAGAGCCTCTCTTTGAGCTATTAAATTAGCAGCTTGGGTTTGTCTAGTAGATTCGATTCTGGATATTTTTTGTTCTTCAAGATCAGCATATTGTTGTCCTATTTCTGCTAATCTATTAAATGTATCAGATAATAATTTTGCATTTTCTAAAATAATTTTATCTGCACCAGCGGCAATATTGTTCAATTGACTAGAAACATTTTTTATAATAGTATCTAGTGATTCTCCTTCTTGAATTCCTTTTGCGAATTTATCTCTAAAATCTTTTATCAAATTTGATCCAATATCAGTACCAGCTAAACCCAAACTATTAATAATATTTTTGAACTGATTATTAATATCAGATTGTAATTTAGCTGTTTGTGGAGAATTTTGATTTAACAAAATGCCGGGATTCTGGGTATTAACAAGATTAATCATATTACCGACTTGTTCTGTAGCGCTAGTTAATCTGGCTACAAATCCACCAATCGGACCCATTAAACCAGTATTTCTGGTTGTAGCCCCTTTTCTTTCTTGTTCGCTATAAGCATTAGGATTTTGTAAAATATTGATATCTCTTTGTAAATTCATTCCTCTAGAGGTAAAAGTTCCAGAGATTATATCTTTGGCTCTATTTCCTAGTTCATCCATTTCAAAAGAAGTTCTATTAAAAACTTGGGCAACGGTATCAAAAACTTTTTCTAGATCTAATATTGATTTTTCTAATAGTATTGCTGATTTTTGTGCGGCCGCTGCTAGAGCAGCAGCTTGAGCAGCTTGACTATCTTGTGCTGTTTTAGATTTAGATATTGAAACCCTAAGAGCATCTAACTCGGTATCTGTTTGTTGTTGTAGTTTTGACGCAGCATCAAGATCACCCCTGGTCGTATATTCAGCAATAGTAGCAGCTCTTTGTTTTTGTAATCGTATATATTCTAAATCAGCTTCTGCTATATTTTGAGTTAATAGCTTAAAATCTTCTGGTTTTAGAATTTTACTTATTTCATCAAAAGTTTTTCCACTTTTCATCATCTCGTTGGCAAGAAATGACTGGGCTTGTTCTGCTCCAGCCATCTGTGTTTTAGCTGTTCTTTCATAAAACTGTTCTTGTGTTTCATTAGTATATCCTATAGCTTGACCAAATGCACTTGCTCTTTGTCTAGTAACACCTATTCCTGTAGCTGTTTCTGCTGTTGATAAGGCTTTTAAAGAAGATAAAGCTTCTGCTCTAGAAGCGACTGTGTTCTTTTGGAAATATTCTTGTAAAGCTTTGCCAGATTTTTCTGACGCTAGTTCTGATGCTTGTATTCTTTGGGCTTGAGCATATTCTTCTCCTGCTTTTTTTGCGTTGTTTAATCCTAGAACTAATCCACCCAAAGCACCAACAGCACCACCAACAGCAGTCCCTAATGGACCAAATACACTACCAATTTGACTGCCTATGAGACTTGTTGATAGTACTCCACTACCCACATTACTTATTAATCTTCCTGTGCTAGTTTTTTCTCCACCAGCAGCCTGAGACAAATAACTTACCCCCATTTCTGCTCCCACAGCACCAATATAACTTTCAAAGCCTCCCATACGCCTACCAAATTGTTCGGCTCCAAATCTTAATCTTTTAGAAAGTGGGGCCGCATTTGGATTAGCTCCTCCAAGACCAACTCTACCACCCCTAGCATATCCCTGAATTTTATCCGCCCTATTTAACTGATGTAATCTAGCTAATCCTATTCTACTAGCAGCTTTTTTATTAATAACAAATTCGCCAGGAGTAAGTAATGCTGGAACGGTGTCTGTTGGTGAACCGCCATTAGCAAATGGTTCAAAATGTTTTCTATCAAGTTTTCCTTGTCTCATTGCTGCTACAATTTTATTAGCAATAGAGCTTTTGCCAGATATCATACTTTCGCTATTCAGTGTTCTTTTCGCATCAAGAAATGGGGCTCTTACTGGTTCATCAAAAATCTGATTAAGTCTTTTTATATTATTAGGATTAGCTCCAACGAAATCAAATGTTGCTCCTCTTTCACTTAATTTAGTTCCAGATAATTTAGAAATTAAGGCTTCAAAAATATGTCCTTCTATAGCTCTTAAATCTATTCTTTTAACAGCATCACTAGCTGCTATATTTTCATCAATATCAAGAGGTGGAATTTCTAAAGATTTAATTATGTTAACAGAAGCATTTTCTACAGCACTACTTATTGCTGGTTCTATTTGTTCTCTTAATTTTCCACTAGCTTGTGTTTTTAACATTGCTTTATCTACATTTGCTACTATTCTTCTAACCCCAGGGAATCCCGGTATATCTTTTACTTCTTCTCCTTTGCGTCCTAGAATTTTTTGTATTTTTTTTGTTCCTCCTTTTCCTTTTTGTAAAAATAGTCCACCAACCATTCCATCTCTTAAATAAGCTGTTTTAAATTTATCACTTTTTCTTTGTTCTGTTAATTTTTCTGTTTTTAATTTTCCAGCTTGTTTTGCTGGTCCTAATCTTGCTTCTACGGCCGCTTTACCAAATCCACTAGATAAGGCACCTCTAGAAAGTCCAGCTTCAATGGCTTTTTCCAGAGTAAGATTTTTTGTAGCATTCGTAGTTCCTTTAATTTCTTCAGATGCACCACCATTAGAGAATTTCTGTATAGAACCTCCATTATTATGTCTTTTTATATTTCTCAAAGATTCTATTTTTTCCAACATTCTAGCGGGCCTTCTACCAAGCTTGGCTGTAAATTCATCTCTTTTTTTTCTTAGTATTTCAATTTTACTAGATATTTCTGGAGGTGTAGTTTTTGTTATACGACCAGGAAGATTTGATAATTCGTCTTTTATAGAACCAAGTCTACCAGATAAGCCTCGTCCTTGTTGACTATTCTTTTGAAAGTGTTCAAGGATACTATCTAGTAATATGGGTCTTTGTTGAATAATAGCTAAATTATCTTGTATATATTTGAATCCTTCAGGAGATAATAATTTTTTCATAGCAGCTATATCATTATTCATGATGGCTTCTCTAGCTGCGGTTCCACTAATATTACTAATTCTTGGTAAAGATTTTACAGAATAGCCGAGTTTGGAATATTTTTCTAACGATTTTTCTTCTTTTTCATCTCCTACAAAAGCTATGTCGTTTATACCTTTAGGAACAATGTATGAATCATCTCCAACTTTAAAAGCACTAGGTATGCTACCTGGACTACTACCTTTTGGCATAGGCGATACATTAGCTCCCATTGCTCCGAAAGTTGCTTTTGCCATACCTAATCTTGATGGTCCGACTCTAGACATTTGTGGCATAATAGCGGTTCTTCTAGAATGTTCATCCTTATTAGAAAAATCAATAGGAGTATCTCCTCCAATCAAAGCTATAAAATCAGATGGTTTAATACCAAGTTTTTTGGCTTCTTCCACAACACTTAAATGTCCCGCTGTCGTAGGACCAAAATTACCATAAAATAAACCTATTTTTTCTGGAGATCTAACATTGGGTTGATTGGTTCTAGATCTACTAAAATTAGATCCAATTTTATATGTAATTACTTTTTTAGGATCTACCCCAGAAACATCTTTAGCTGCTATATAAGCCTCTCCCATACCACTATCTAGAGGGGCGGATTTTGTAGCTCCTATTTTACGTCCAAATAATCCTACTCCTGTTCTATCTCTACTCATTCTATTTTGTTTTAATATTTCTTGAGATTCTTTGGTTCTAGAAGATAAACTAATAATTCTGTCAGATGCACTTAAAAATACTTTCTGATTAGGACCAGCCACCGATGTTAAATCTATTATCTGATCAGACTTTAAAATATCGGCTTCTGTTAATATAGGATATCTAATAGTTTGACGAAGAGTAGCGTTATCAGACTGAGATCCTCTTGAACCACCTTGAGATAGTGTGCTTTTTCCAGAACCAGCGGCTCCATAAACGGTGGTTAGTTTTTTTATATCTCCAGATTTACGTTTATTAGCAGCGAGAGTAGATATATGTAGTTTATATTTATGTACATCAGATATACCCAATCTCTCCATTTCTGCCCTAACAATCGAAGCATTAGCTGGGTCGGCCATTACGTCTGAATCAATATAGCCTATATTTCTTTTAACTCTCCCGCCGCCGGAATATTTATTAACTCTGTGTAAATTTTCTACCCCCAAAGCCTGAACAGCTTTTTTACGAATAACAAACTCTCCGGGGGTTAGCATAGCTGGTACGGTATCGCTATTACCTTGTCCTGGTACAAATCCTCCGGATGCAAATCCTATTGGACCACCATTATTTCTTCTGGCCCTACCAGTTAAACCGCCAATAAATCCTCTACCATACTGTACTGCTGGACCTATACTTCTAATAGCAGTAACAGCAGCAATAGCGGGTAATACATTTTTGGCAGCATCAGCCAGCTTAATAAGGGCGCTAGCAAGATCCAAACTTAGCTTAACAAAAGTTTGAAAATTTTGACTCTCTCCTATACTTCTAATTAAAGCGATAAATTCTTCTCGTACTTTGGTAATTTTATTAGCAACACTTTCTTGGGCCACAGCAATATCTTTAGAAAGAGACGCTTGACCACTTTGGGCAACCTTTAAGGCTTGTTGACTAACAGCAAATTGTTGAATAAGAGGAATAACTTTACCAATCTGTCGGAAACCACCAAGTTCTTCCACAATTTCTGCGAATCTTAAATCTCGCGGATCTAATCGACTTAATCCTTCACTAAGTCGTCGCACAGCCTCATATGGTCCAACGAATTTGCCCTCAAGATCTGTTAGTAATACTCCGAATCTTTGTAGATTTTCTATAGTTTCACTTCTTTGAATACGAGCAAAAATAGTTCTTAAACCAGTAGCAATAGTTTCCGCACTTTCTCGGGTTGTAGCACGAATACTCGTAAAAACAGCTAGGAACTCATTAAGAGCATCTGTACCACTACTAACACCTTTACTAGCAGATGCAAACACACCACCAGTTCGCTGAATAGCAGTAATTAAGTCACTAGCTTCTACGGCAAATTTAGCAGAAACAGCGTTGATGCTACCGAGTGCATTTTCTAGTTGTCCCGCCTCGATACCAAACTGTCTCATAAGAGCAATACTACCTTCTACAGTATCATTCATACTATCGAACGATGGAGCTAGTGCGCTACGAGCAACAGCTTTTAATGCTTTTTCAGTATCCTTAGCGCTCAAACCAGCCTGTGCTAATGTGGAGCTAACTTTGATCAATTCGCTAGACGATACTCCAAGACTAGTAGACAAATCTGTAATTTGTTTAACAAGAGAACCTAGATTATTTAGATTAGTATCAGTAACCTGTGCTACTCTTACTAATTCTTTGTTGAATTCAATAAATTCTTTACTGGCCGCATTAAATGAATTACCTAATTTATATACTAATCCGGCTACTGTACTAAACGCTGCGGCTCTACGAATAGCATTTCCAGCCTGACGCCCAAATGCTTCAAAAGCACCACCAGCTTGATTACATGCCCTATTAGTATTTTGTAAATTCTGAGCTAATTGAGCAGTAGCATTAATATTATTTCTTAAATTAACATTGAGATTATTTAGTGGATTAGCTGCCTGATTAATAGCTCGTCCCAATGCTGTGATGGCTGAAGCAGCATCTCTAGTTACTGTGCGAGTATCTCTTAGTGTTCTATTAAATGTTTGAAATGAACTATTTAGGGCGGTTATATTTCTGTTGGTGTTTGGATTAATAACAACATTAACATTAGCATTTATATTTCCTAATTGTCTTCTTATATTATTTACAACGCTAGTTATATTAGCTGGACCCTGAAGATTTAACTGCGCTGTTAAATTAAATGCATTTGCCATATCGTATTAATTCCTAAGTCTGTAAAAAAATACCATGCTAAGTTAATAACATGGTATTATCAAACACTTATTAATACACAATTATTAGTTTTTTACTCTGATTTAGTTTTTTCTGGAACAACCTCAGTTTTAGGAGTTTCTAACACTATTGGCTTATCATTATCATCCAAAAATGGTTCGCTTTCTACAACATAATTACCAGATTCATCAATAACATTACCAAGAATATCTATCAATTCGCCTTTATCATTAATTAGACGACCCTCTTCGTTAACTAATTTGCCGTCTCTATTAACGAATTGACCGTTTTCGTTAATTAGTCGTAGTTTTTCATCCATAAACTTGTATTTGGTCAAAAACTTATTTTCTGGTAAATTTTGTTCAAAATTATTATCCAGACCATAAATCATACTAGCTAATGTTTGGGCTCCTCTAATAGCTACCGGATCAGTATTTTTGAGCATATAATCTTCTAGACTTTCAAAATATCTAGAATTATCACTTTTTCTCAAAACACACACCGAAACCAAATAGTCAAACTTAGCATTATCTGCCTGACCTTCTGCTGTATGAACATCATAGTTAGTCCTATTAACCAATAATCTTCTGATAGAATCTCTAGCTTCTTGCATTTCTATTGCTAGTTTTTTAGCTTCTGATAGTTTAATTCCACCCTTTGCTAATTTTCTTTCGTTATTCAATAAACTCTTTTGTAGTTCTTTGTATTCTTCTTCTCTTTTTTCATCCCACATTCCCTGATCTTTTAGCCAATCCTCCATTTTATCTCGTAATATAGCTCCGGTTTCTAAAGCATCTTTAAAAGCTTTGTTATAAATCTTATTACCTTCTCTTTGATCTGCTAAAGATGGTGTCCTTACAACAAAACTTACTTCTTCATCATTAACCTTAACAGAAAATTCTTTATTCTTCATTTCTATTCTCCTGTTCTTTTATATCGAATTTATAACTATAAGTTCTTTTTGGTTTGTCTCTTAATAGGGTATCTAATTCATTTTCCAGAGCCCTAATCTGTTGATTGCCATGATTAAGAATATTATTTCTTACATCTTGCCATTTATTATCAAAATATATTTCTTGATCAGTAAGATCATTCTCATTCATTTTGTGTTGACCCCACAAATACCCAAATACATTTTCAAATTTACTCAAAGACCCTATCATAGTTGTTCGTAATCTTTTTATAGCTAGTGCTATTAATAAATCTCTATTATCACTGATCATATTTGTTTCCTATTCATTTGTAATTTTTTTTGCATTATATCTTGTTGCATATCCGGCAACAAAGCAACATTAACTCCGTCCGCGGAATTTTTGATAACATTGGATCTTTGCTTAATAATCCTCTGAGATTCCAAACTATTCATACTCATAATATCCTCAACCTCATCCCTGTCCGCAACAATAAAAACCTCTTTTGCATTTCCATGTATATTAGATACACTATTTTGAGCATTTTCCTTTTTTTGTTCTTCATTTTTTCTTTTCTGAAATATCATCCATCCTTCTAACATATCGTCGTCCTCTATGACGAAATCTTCTGGACATTCTGGATGTTCATATACCCTGTCGTACATTATAGAAATGTTGATGAGAGTTTTTTGTTCATCGGTTAGAGATATGCTATTTTTCCCAAATATATTCTTTTTATTACAATTCCACAAGGTTTTCCATTGTTCTGATCTTGCTACAGCTTTGTATGTTTCTATACTTATATTTTGTTTATTAATTTCCGCCAATATATTCTGAAATAAAAGATAGTCTATATTATTTGATGATTTACTAAAAAATCTTTTCTTAGTAGAGTTATCATATAAACATTGTTTAATTATATATTCTGTTTTTTTTGAAGAGGCATAATAGTCTAAAGTATAACTATCAAAATGGTGTTTTTTGATTAAAATATCATTAATAGAGTTTTTATAAGTATCAATATCTTTCTTTATATTTTTTATTCTATTTGATATATTTCTATTCTTATATAAATCAACCTTCATATTTTCTAGATTTTTCTCTATTCTTTTTTGAAGTTTTTCGCTTTCCTCGTCCCACATATTGTTTCTTTTGAGTAAAAAAGATATTTCATTTTCCGATAAAAAATCATCGTTATACAAATTTTCCTGAATAATTTTATTATATAATAGATCCGATTTATATTTCGTATCTAAAGAAGCGGATATCAACAGTAGTTCTTTTTTCTTATATTGAAAATATAATTTTCCTAATGCTATCCTATGGATATAGTATGATACATTTTCCTTCATGATGAAGCTTTAGCTTCTAGCTCCATTATTACTTGATCTTTTTCTTTTAATTTTTTCTGTAGTATGTCTATAATATTTTGACTATTAATAACATCTACATATAATTTGCCTATTATAGCAAATATTTTTTCATTATCCATTTTTAAAAATTACTATCAACCTACTCCACTAACCTTAAAACTATTAAAGGTTTGGAACGAATAAGTTACAGTAACATTTCCTCCTCCAGTATCGCCACCAGTCTGGTTAAACGTGGTAAGCTTGTTTTTACTTCCTAGATCAAATTTGTAACCAATAGCACTACTATTCGGATTACAAATATCAATAAGAATTGTCTTATCTACAAGATTAGTTGCACTTGAACAACCAGTAACATTACTATAATCGTCAGCATCAATTTGAGCGCCACTAAGACTGGTAACTTCAAATTCACTAGTAACTTCCACAGGAAAATTGACATATCTATAATATGGTGCCCTTTGACCAAGTTTATTAATAGCTTCTCTTCCAAGATTGCAACTAATACTAACACTATTTAGATGAACATTGTTAAGATTATTTGTTCCCAATGTTGGAATACCGCCACTACCAGTTGGGAGTACACTAGTGCTACCAAAACTCCATCTACGAGCAACATTTCTTGTTTCGGGAGTATTGGCTCCGGTACTAAATATTCCACTAGTAGTAAATGCTGATATACTACCATAAGGAGTAGTATTCCATTTTAAGTTGTTGCTAACTAGAGTCAAATCTTCTGTAAAATTACCATCGGTAGAGAAATTATAACTAACACTGCTAACATAAGCTCCACTAGTAACAACATAAGTAGAGGTTGCTCCGCTAGCTCCTAGAGTGCTAGTATCTTCCCAAATACCCAACATAACATCTACTCTACGATCACCAATTTCTGTTAATGCAAGATTATTTCCTCCATTAACAGAGCTACCATCAGTAGCGGTATTGTATAATAGTCTTGTTCCGTCTAGTACCTTTTGCATTGTCATTTCAACGTCTGGTACTTCTTCAACGTTACTATAAAGATCCAATTGACCCAATTGATAAACCTGTTCAAAATTAAAATTAGTTGTTAAACCAACACTTTGTACACCTCTTAAAACCCTTTCGTTTCCATAGGTATAAGAAGTTGTACCCTGACATGGCTTCATTTTTACGGCTTGAACAGCATAAAAAATACGATTATTGGGCATATTAGAGTCCTTTGTTGTATAAAGACTAATAGATGATTTCTGTTGTTAATCTTAAGATACACCAAAAAAGTGTGCTAGAGGCATTTTGTTGAGAATCTATAAAATTGACACTTTTTATATACATTTTATTCCACACCAAATCTTCATTAGCTATTATTTGAGCATAATTTAATCCACTAGGATTTTTTGATCCATTTTTATTTAATCCATAAACTCCAGATTGATTTATCACATTTATATCATATAGTTTTAAGCATTTTTCTTCTTGTAATTTTAAGATATCAATAATATTTTTTATTTGGGCGTCCGATTCTGCATATATATGAGCTAATACGTCCTGATTTCTGTAAGATATTAAACTGCCTAGTTCAAAGGGTCTGGTGCTATCTCTAGGAATGGTTTCTAATATTATACAAGGTAGTTGTAGATTGTGATTATTTTCATTGTATGAATTAATATTTCTATAACTTAATGTCTGTAATATACGTCTACCTTCATTATCACTAGCTTTTAGTACTTTAATCCATTTATAAGAATAATTCATAGATACATTGGTTGTAGGGGCAACAGCTTTATTGAATACAACTTGCCCATTTTCATAATCTAGATTATAGGTTATTCCAGATATTCCGGTTGGACCAGGATAGAAAATATTATTTACAAAAACTCCAGAAATATTTACTGGACTTCTACCAGCATGAGATATTCCGCTCTCCCATACCCACGGCTGTTTAAAAGTGCCCCAAACGGTATTTTCAGCATATGCTGGATCTTGTACTGGTTTTAATTTATTATAACTATTTTTGTATAAGCCAGATACTGCTCCACTTATATTAATAAAAGAACCTATACACAAAAAACCATAATCAATAAAACTCTTAAGATTTTCTTCACTATTATTGATATAAAAATTTTGGTTTAGTCCACTTACAAAATTAAAAGTACTATAGTTTATATTATTACATTCACTCATATTTTTTGCTCAATACTACTTTTTATTATTGATAATATTTGAGATTCACACTTAGAAAAAGCTCTTGTTATCCAATTATTGTCGTTTGTTCCAGCAAATTGTGGAGCTATCTGCCAATCTGTATCACTATGAACCATGATTGCCATTCCGGTACGAGAATTCGCAAAAGATCCAGTTTCTACTTTATAGTTTTTAATTATTGGACTAACCCCTTTAGTTAATAACCACTCTAACCAAGGTAATGAATATCCTCTTTCTGTATCGTTAATATTGGCATCAGATGAACTAATAATCGAATTAAGATCCGAACCCGATAATACTGTTATTTTTACTCCATCAGATAGTCCTCTAGTATTATATCTAAGAGTTTTAGTAACAGAAAAAGTTTGAACTATTGTGTTTATAATATTATCCACAACACCCGTATCTTCTATACCCAATTCCATTCTTAGCTGACCAAATTTAAGAGAATTATATTCTGGTTCGTTTTGTATAGCTAGGGTGAGAACATCTATTGTTTTACTTTTTATAGTACCTAGACTAGAATTTATCGCATTATCAATACGACTAAAAATTATCTTAAGTATATCATTTTTTATTTTACTATTACTTTCTGTTAAAATCATTTTTAGCTTCATGGTCATGGTCTGGTCCAATTCGTTAAAATATAATCATGACTTCCAAAACCCAACGGTGTTGGAGCAACTATCGTGACTGGGAA
>OGVP01000018.1_pt1 | contig 21266 bp, 16 predicted proteins | sample 1575791 | NCBI WGS metagenome assembly OGVP01 (sample SAMN07581537, study PRJEB24739) | freshwater metagenome
GTTTCCCAGTCACGATATACAACAGCTCAGTTACCGGAAGTACTCGTTTTTCCGACTGAAGCAGAAGAAGTTGAAGGAGTCGTCACCGATATTTCCTTACAGCTTTGCAGGGGATGGAAGCCCCAGGATATTGCAGTGCTTTTTAGATCCAATAATCAAGGGGCTCAAATGGAAGCAGAACTTCGAAGAGTGGGGCACCCCTATTCTTTGAGCGGTGGAACTGCTTTTTTTGATCGGAGAGAAATAAGAGATGTCCTAGCGTATTTGAAGTGCGCTTTGAAGCCTCAGGAAGTTCCTTTTAGAAGAATCTTAAACACCCCCCCGAGAGGTATTGGTGACAAAGCGATTGAATCTCTTACCCGTTTTGCTTCACACCAAAACACTTCTTTTTATCAAGCTTCGCTCGACTGGGAGAAAGCGGGATTGGATCCGAGAGCGGGAAAAGCTTTATCGGAGCTTCATAAGCTTTTGGAAAAGCTCATTCAGCAACTTCTAAACGATTTTTCTCGAAGTCCCAAGCAAGTCCTTTTGGATTTTTTGAAGGGGATCCAGTACCCAGCTTTTTTAACTAAAACTTCCTCAAACCAAGCAAGCGCTCAACGGCGCTGGAAGCACTTGGAACTTTTTTCTGATATTTTGGACAAACAACTTTCTTCGAACCGAACCCCAAAAGGCGTTTCCCAGTTTCTTGAGAGCATGGATTTGAGAGATTCCCCAGAGGACAACAATCAATCCTCGATCCAGCTCATGACTCTTCATGCTTGCAAGGGCCTAGAATTTCCCGTTGTGTATTTTGTAGGGATTGAAGAGGAACTAATTCCCCACAAACGGCTCGGCTCTGATATCAGCGAAGAGCGCCGGCTTTTTTATGTCGGAGTCACAAGAGCAAAAGACAAACTCATTTTCACTAGAGCTCGGAAAAGAAAACGCCATGGGCGTGAAGAAAATTCAGTTGGATCTCGATTTCTCTATGATTGTCCTGAGAGCCTCTATAAAGAGTATCTGGGAGGGAGACCTTCAGAAGAAGTGGGTCGAAAAGCTCTGCTGAAAGATCTCTATAAAAAGCTCGATGCTTTAGGAGTGTAGTCTGTACTTAGTTCAACCCAAAACGCCCGGAGTCATCCTTGCGCCCATGGAAGGAGTGACAGATGCTCCCATGCGAGCCCTCCTAACGGAAGTGGGCCCTTATCTCTTCTGTGTGACTGAGTTCTTAAGAGTCACTGAGCAGATCCCTCCCCGCTCTGTCTTTAAGCGCCATGTCCCAGAACTCCAATTCCAGAGCTCTACCCCCTCCCGAACCCCTGTCATTGTTCAGCTCCTGGGAGGCAACCCTGAAAAATTGGCTGAAAGTGCGTCTAGAGCTGTTGCACTCGGAGCTCGTGGTATTGATCTGAACTTTGGCTGTCCCGCTCCCACAGTCAACAGACACGATGGCGGAGCCACTCTCCTCCAATACCCTCGACGACTTTTTGAGATCATTTCCTGTGTTAGAAACACTGTCCCCAAAGATATTTCAGTTTCAGCAAAGCTTCGTTTAGGTTGGAGTGACCCCAATGATATTTTTCGAAATCTCGAATGGGTCCTCAAAGCGAACCCCTCCTGGATTACTTTGCATGCCCGAACTCGGATTCAAGGCTATTCCAAACCCGTTTATTGGGAACATATTGGAAAAGCTCAAGCTCTTTCTTCGGTTCCGATTGTGGCCAATGGAGATATTTGGAGTTTTGAAGAGTTTAAAAAGTGCCAAGAGCTCACCCAGTGCAATCACTTCATGCTCGGGAGAGGGGCTCTTGGAAATCCCCTTCTATCTCAAGCGATTCTTGATTCTTTGAACCATCCCTCAAGAAAATTGCCCTACTCAAAACCTGAAACTCCAGAAGAGTGGCGGCCGTTTGTGTTGCGTTTTGTTCAACTTGCGTTGCCTTTTTCTCCCCGTCCTGAATATGTGGTTCGAAGAATCAAACAATGGATTAAAATGGCTTCTCTTGAAAAGCCTCTTCCGTGGTTTGATTTCCTTAAAAAAACAGAAACTCTTCCAGATTGTCTTAATATTTTTGGGATTGGGCCTGCCGAATACTCTTCTCAATCACTTGCCGGTACGCTTTCTGAAGTTTTAAAGTCCACTCCCCAGGAGCGGGATACCGCTTGTCGTCCCACTGATAAACCGGGCAGATTTCCCGAACACTACTTGCAATGAACACTTCCGAAGCCTCTTGAAACTCTCTGAGAGAATAGATCCCCTCTTCAGAAGGGATTAGCTCTTGAGAAGCGGTCAAAATATAACGACGAGTAATGCCGTCTAAGATCCCCACAGAAAGAGCTGGAGTCCGTAAAACTCCTTTGGAACTCACAGAAAAAACACTAAAGGTTGTCCCTTCGGTCACCCACCCTTCTGAATTTAAAAGGATGGCATCCATCGCCCCTCTTTCTTTCACATCTTTGAGCGCCAAAATGCTATTTAAATAATTGCTACTTTTGATATTCGGATCTTGGGATTGGGCTGAATTTCTTAAAACCGAAGAAGTCAGAAGAAAGTAACCTTCCTTCTGAAGTTTCGCAAGGCCCTCGGAGAGATCTTGAACTAAAATCACCCCAGTAGGTTTCTGAGTTTGAAGGTCCAAGCCGACTTGCGTTACTTCTCCTCGGGTAATGATCATTCGAAAATAAATATTATCTTTTCCAAAAGCCTGGGCGGTTGCAACAAGCTCAGCTCTTAATTGGGAATCCGTCCAAGGGACTGGAATCCCCAATCGATTGGCAGATTTTTTTAGGCGCTGAATATGATCCTCTAAAAAGAGAAAAACCCGATCATAAGACCTTCCCGTTTCATACACACCGTCTCCAAACAAAAAGCCTCTATCAAAAACAGAAACTTTTGCTTCTTCAGGGCTATAGAGAGTTCCATTGATGTTGGCTAAAGCTTTCACGTTTCTTAGAATAAAGGGATCTTCGGTTTTTTTCAAATAAGTCTCAGTATTTAGCATTTATTTGACAAGTAGTTCCTCTCTTGCCAGAACAGGCCCATGCCTCTCAAACACTTGGCTTTTTTAGTCCTTTTCTACTTGTGTGGTGGGGTTTTTACGACTTTTGGATTTTTAAGACATAAAGAATTAGGTCCTAGTTACTTTCGGATCCACGGACTAGGCTTAAGTGGAATCCTTTTCCTGTCTTTTTTATTTTTAGCCCCTTCCCATCCCGAAAGTGGTTTTTTGGGTTGGTTCACTCTGTTCCTCGCTTGCACGATTGGTTTTTCGATCTTTACTGGCCTCTCTACCAGGCTCAGCATGGTGACTTATTTTTTGGGAATTATCTGTTTTTTTGGAATCATCCATTTGGATATCAGCCAACTGGAAGTCTCAGCAAACCCCTTGGCTTTAATCATAAACTCGACTTTGGCTTCTTTAGTTTTAGGCTTTTCTATGGGGGCCATGCTCTTGGGCCACTGGTATTTGACTCAACCCAAGCTTTCCATTGAGGAGCTTAAACGTCTTACTCTCATGATGATTCTTTTCTTAGTCCTCAAGACTTTTTTTTGCAGTTATCAGATTTTCGATTTAGTCAGAGGTATGTCAGAAACCCAAGCTCTGAAGTATTTTGTAAAAGTTCCCGGAGTGTTTGTACTGATGCGCTTTGTTTGGGGACTTCTAGGAGCTTTCATTTTAAGTTTGTTGGTCTGGAAAACTGTCAAAATACGTTCCACTCAATCTGCCACTGGCATTCTCTACGTAGTAGTGATTGCCACTTTAGTGGGTGAAATTTTGAGCGTTTATTTAGCCTTTCACTTTGGGATCCCACTTTAATGAATCTTCGGAGTTTTTGTCCCTATTGTCAGCAGGATATGGATTTGACTTTTGATTGGCCTTTAGAAGCTCCACAGTGTCCTCATTGCCAAAAAAACGTGTTCCAGAACGCCACGGACCTTTTTAGTCACAACAAAAAGCTAGATCAGTGCCCTCTTTGTGGTGCTTCCCATCTTTTTAAAAGAAAAGACTTCAATCAAAAGCTGGGCATTGGACTGATTGTTTTAGGAGTTTTGGGAGCCTACTTCACTTACGGACTTTCTCTGCTCTTAGTGACTTTGATGGATTGGTTTCTTTTTCGACGTGTGGGCGAATTAGGGAGTTGTTACCAGTGTAAAGCAGAGTTCAGAGATAGCCCCCTCCTAGAAAGTTTAATCCCTTTTGATCTGGAAATTTCAGACTACTATCGAAATCTTGTGAGAAAACATCGTTAGTTTACTTGGATTGGTGCGTTTCAGAACTAGCAGCTTTTCGAGCTTTTTCTTGGATGTTTTTAGCTACATCAGTTGATTTAGCTTTGAATTCACAAAAATGATTTTCAAACTCAGTTCGAGACATTCCTTTTCGATTTCCTAAAAGAGTTTTTGCAATGCTTTCCGAAATTCTGAGCTCTCGGGCCATTACTTGGGCTGTAACGGGTTGTAGTTGATTAGCATGCATGACACTAGGGATGAGTGGCTTAGGATCTCCATTCGGCAGGGGCAAATACGAGCCTGAACGTTTTTGAGCTTCAACAAAGAGATTGCTATCTCGTTGGGCTACCGCATTGTATTGGCTATTAGTTGTAAAAAAATCCCCGTGAGTAAGGTTTTGCCCATTGGGACCTGTAAAAACAGTAGCTTGATTTCCAATACGAATTCTTCCCTTTTGCTCTTCTTTATAGTCTCTTGGATTTCCTCCGATAAAACCTTTATTGTGACAGTCTAAGCAAGAAACAACGTTTCTCACTGCAGGAGCTAACAAGCGCTTGGATGAAGCAATAGTACCTGGAGCTTCTGGAAGAGCTGTGCCATTTTGATTAAAGAGAAAAGTAACTAAAAATCCATTAGCCCCAATACAAAGCCACTCTTCTGCTTCATGGGAAAAGAGAATTCCACTATCTTCCACACTTCGAGCTTTTGCTCCCGCTCCCCCTTCATGAGCATCCAGAAAATCAAGACTGCGATAGCACATTCTTCCGGGTAAATTAAAAGTGTCTTGTCGCTCAAGAACCCGTTGAGTCCCTCCAACCACACCGGATGTCTTTTTCCCAGTGTCTTGTGAAGAACCCACTAAAAGTTTATTTCCAAACGTGCCTAATTTATTATCTGACACTCCTAGGAGCTGAGAGACTTGAGCTCTATTTAAATCTTTAGTCCCTTGAGCTAATTCGTAGTTCTTGGGCTGCATCATCGTGTTGATGAGCTCTCCAATTCTGATTTTTCCGTTATTACAACGATCTTTTTCATCAGAGTTTTTCATGAGAGAGAGCGTTGTTCCATTGAAGCAAAAATTCCCATTGGCATCTCGGAAGGTTGAAAAGTCTAAAGTCACTGTTCCATCTCCGCTCACTTGCTGAGGGAATATTCTAACTAAACACCGAGTTTGGATGGTATTAAGGAAAAAATTAAGAGCGGCTAAGCCCGCTTGGACTCGATTGGTCCCAGGAGGAAGGTCCGAAATTGAAGTATCAAATTCGTTTTGTCCAAGTTTATCGAGTGAAATAGCAGCTAAATCAATGGTCATACGGCCATCACTAAATCCGCCCGAAGCGGCCAGGAACCTGTCGACTGCGTTTCTCTGCCCCCCTTGGAATTGATTGCGATTTTGAATTGCAAAAGCTTGAAATTGTCTTGTGATGTCTGGATCTCTATCAGAAACTCGATTTCCAAACCGATCCACCAAATTTCCATTTCGATCCACAAAAAGGCTCACTTGTGCCCCTGAAGAGAGTTGGCCAATCGTCTGATTGCCTCTTCGTCGAAGTTTACTAAAACCAGGGACTTCTTGGGCATCTGCAAAAAACTCAAATCCATTCCGGGCTTGAACACTTTGAAATTGGTTAATAAAAGGGGAATTATTGAACAAGAACGGATTACTTCTTCCTCTAAACTGAAACTGACTGCCGTTGAAAAACCGTGCTTGCTGGGCTCTGTTACCAAAAAAGTTCTGGGACTGACCAAAACGAGGATCAAAGAAAAATTGAGAACTTAAAGTGGAGAATCCAGGATCAAAACCAGGCTCATCAAAAAAATTACCAAAAAATTGCGAAAAGTTCCTGTCCACATTGGAAGGACCTCTAAAAGAACTTCTTGGTCGAGCTGAGACTTCACTGGCTTGTCCCAAAAGGACAAGAGCCAGTAGGGCGCTCCACTTTTTAATAGAAACACGTCTCGTCATAGTTTCTTTCACACCACAGCTACTCTGCACCTGCTGCACAACAGCTACTCCGGTGGAATTAAATAAAACTTATCTGGGGGCATGAAATGCACAAAAAAGGCCAGAGAATTAAAGAAAAAGTAGACTCCAGGGATGCGCTGCTTAGCTCTTCAGGAATTTAGATTTCAAAGCACTTTAGATAACTCTTTGAATGCGTTTTTTGACTGTCCAGGCTTTAGACAGTTGAGTGAAAAAAAAAGTCCCCAAGGGAAATCCTCTTGGGGACTTATTCTTTAAAACTCTACTTTCCTTAATTAAGGGAAATTAGGGGGCACATAGCCCTGAGCGTCCATAGCTTTTAATTCCTCTAGGCTTTTTGCTCCTGGAAGAGCGTCTTTTTTCTGATTAATCACTGGGTTGCTGACACAGCCATCAATATTAATTTGCACATAAGCTTGAAACTTAGAGGGCAGATTCTCTTCAGAGAAAATGGCTTCAATCGGACATGCAGGCACACAGGCATCACAGTTCACGCAAGTATCGGGGTTGATATAAACCATGCGCTCCCCTTCATGGAAGGCATCCACTGGGCAAACGGCCACGCAATCGGTGTACTTACAATCTACACAATGTTGGGTAACGATGTAGGACATAGGCTCTCCTTAGTTAATCCATCTTTAACTCTACCCGAGGGTCTTTTTGTAGGCTAGTGAAAATGAAGCACACTTCTTGTTTTTAGCGGGGAAATACCCCTGTTTTTTTCCAACGAACTGCACAAAACTTAGACATTCGGAATCTCCCTCCGAAGCTTGAGGTGGCTCTAAGAGCTCTTGGTACTTCCCTTGCAGAATGGAATTTTAACCAGTGGGTTTTTATGCCCACCCGGTTGCGGTTGTACTTTTGCGGATGTGGTGTGTATGCGGAAGCTGACTCTAAAACAAATCCTTTTCCCTTTAATAACTGTAGCCTTTGGCATTCTATTTTTATCAGGTTGTGGAGCCACGGGTTCTAATACGACGGGAGTGGTGACTGCGGGCCCCAACCCGACGGAAGGCGGTGGGGATACGACTCCGCTTCCCGATACAACGGTAGATCCAGATAATCGGATCCCTGATCTGACCGGCTCTGTGGTTCTCGCTCTTAGAGACAACGTTCAGTACTCAGATCTCTCAGCCGTTGCAGGTAATATCACGCTTCCAGTGGTGGGAGATCCGAGAGTCCTTTTAAAAATCACCAACACTCGAAATGAAAAAATTAATGGGAACTTGCGATTAGCTTTTGAAGACAAGCGTGGCTACTGGTGGACCGATGTAAACTCGGTCAAGGATTCCGGTAGTAATACTTCAACAGGTTTAGATATTATTTTCACAGACAACTTACTCACTCTGAGAGTCACTGCTATCAAGACTGCAACAAATGGCGACGTGCTCCAATCAGCTCTTCTTTACCGAGTTCGAGCTGCTAATGAGGACCAATGTTTACCTGCAGCTTGCTATATGAATTGGTACGGCCAGCGTTTAGAGTTACCTCTAGAGCGTTGTTTTCAAAATCAAGCTGCTTTGGATACCTATTTATTAAATCGTTTGAATGCGTGCCGAAGTTACATGACTTCAAGTAGCACCAATACAGCCGTTAAAACGTTAGGGACCTTTTCAGTGAAATATACAGATATTGCTGTTCTGCCGGAGGGGAATTAATGAAGACTTGTTTGAAAAGCCTTTCTCTTTTGAGTCTCTCCGCTCTCATTCTGATGAGTTGCGGAAAAGGTGGGGATGAAGCCCCTATAGGCCCGGTCAATCCACTTCCTGCCCCAGCACCAGTGGATGTCAAGGTTCCTGGAACAAGCTGCGATTTATTGGCAGGAGGAACTTCTTTGGCTTCTACTCCCTTTGTAGGCCGTTTGACTCCCTTGCAAAGAGTCAGTAACCAGTGGCTCACTCAATTAAGTTCTCTAACTTTGAGCGCTTCCGTTTTAACTTCAGTTGGCTACACGACCCAAACGAATAATTTGATAGCCAGTGGGCAAATCACTTTGTCCGAGCTTTCCTCTTGGTACCAAAACAACACGCTTCCAACCGCTTGTTTGCAATCGCCGACGACAAGCGCTAATAGCGCTACTGGATATTTTATCAATGGCCAAGTGAGGTCGTTGGTGCTGACTGGAAGCATTTCGGTCCCTCTGTATTCGCCCTTTTCCTGGAACGGATACCCCACGGGAGCTCCCGGAACTTCTCCGACGCTTGGACAACAGCTCATTCAAGTGATTGTTGGATCTAATTGCACAACAAGTTTTGTTCCCTCTTATGGGAATGCTTCTGGCCGGATTCGAGGTTGCTTAAGCGTCCGACTGGGGAACCAGCCCAATAGCCAAATCCTCAACTACCAAAGTCAATAAAAGAGGCCTTATGTTTCAAGACGAAAAGACAACCGAACTCGACCTCAACGCATTCACTGAGTCCAAAGAGAAACCTGTGAGCACTCCACGCTGGACGGAAAAGCCTGCTTCTCAATCAGCTCACCGAGTGAACGCTCAAACCGCAAGCATCAACCTTCAAGAAAAACACTCCCCGCTACTTTTAAAATTAGCAGCGGCAGTGACGATTTTGATTTTGAGTCTCTGGCTTTTTTAAGACTTACTTTTTCTTAGATTTCGATTTCGAATTAAATCGATCGATTACGGCTTGAGTCAAATCTTCACCCGACTGAGCATAAAGAACTGCCCCTTCGTTTTTTTCAAGCACCAACGTGAGCCCCTTTCTCTGCCCAGAGCTTCTACGACAGAACGGATTTCTTCAACGATGGGCTTTGTAAGCTCCCTTTCCCGTTTTTGAAGATCCATTTGGGTTTCTGCTGCTGCTTTTTGAAGTTCAGCAAACTTCTTCTGAAGCTCTTGTTGTTTCTGAGTTTTTGCAGATTCATTCATGAGAGCTGATTTCTTTTCAAATTCTTCGGCTTCTTTTTGAAGCTGTTGCTGCTGTTTTTCCAGACCCGTTCTCTTAGCAGTGACTTCTTTTTCCAAAGCAGACTTAGCTGTTTTTCCAGCTTCCACTGTCTGGAGAGTTTTTTGTAAATCCACAAACCCTAATTTGAAGAGAGTTTCATTAGCAAAGCCCAATATTCCCAGTGTGAAGCTCGCGATGAGAAGTATGTTTTTCATTTGTTCATTACCCTTTCTTTAAAAAGCAGGCCCAATCGTAAAAATAAACTGGGGTGTACCGCCGTTAACAATAGGATGGCCAAATTCAAAACGCAAGGGACCAATCGGAGTAAACCACCGAATTCCATAACCATAATTGGCTAAGAGTTTAGGTTCTGTCGATTTCAAGTCATTAAAGGAATTTCCCGCATCAAAGAAAAGCACTCCCCTCACTCGCGCTTCTTTCAGAATGGGAAATTCGATTTCCGCGTTCAGAAAAGCTTGGTTTTTTCCACCGACCACGATTTCCTTTCCTTGCAAATTCTGATTCACTGCATCCTGGGAGAGAGGCGGAGAAGTCGTTCCCAGAGTAGCTTTGGGTCCCACGCTCATCGGAGGATAGCCTCTTAAAGAAAAAAGCCCCCCTAAAATATAGAGTTCGTTTACGGGTACCGGCTCTTGAGTTGTTTGTGAAATATTTGCTGCAGTCATATTGAAGCGGAAAATAAAATCCCAAACAATGGGGTGGTAAAATCGGACCGTTCCAGTGGAACGCAAAAACTTTCTATCAAACCCTAACCCGGCAAGCTCAGAAGACGCACTCCAATACCAGCCTTTTCGGGGATCAAAGCGATCGTCTCTTTTGTCGTAGACGACATTTGCTGTCAGACTGCTCAAGTAGCCATTAAGTTGATCCGGCTTAAAAATGCTCGTATCAATAATATCTGATACGTAGGAATGCTCGAGGCGATAAGTTAGAAATAAATTCGTAAACTCTTTGATAGGATGCCCGAGCTTGATATCGGCTCCCGTCTTCACTTCAGCGTAAGACCGGTTTCCGATCAGATAAATCACGTCTCTTCGTAACTGATAAAGAGACCCTCCTAAACTCCAACGGGAATGTCCTACATAGGGCTCTTGAAAGCTCAAATTATATTCCGAACGGCCGTTACCCGTTTGAAGTTGAGCTGACAAAGAAGCAATTTGCCCGTTTCCTAAAAAGTTGTTTTGAGAAAGTTGGGCATTGAAAAGAAACCCTGCAGGTCCAGTGGAGTACCCAGCCCCCACCACCAGCTGGCCCGTCGAACGCTCTTTCACTCGGATTTCTATATCAACTACGTTGGGAGCTTTTTTAGAAGTGGATTGGTGGAATTCAACCGAATCAAAAAACCCTAACCGAACTACATTTTCCCGGCTTTCGCGCTTTTTACTTCCGTTAAAAAGCTCTCCCTCTTGGATGAGAAGTTCTCTTCTGACTACTTTGTCTTTAGTCCGAGTGTTCCCAGTGACTGTGATTTCTCCAATGTATACTCTTTCCCCACGATCCACTTCGAAAGTGACATCAACCACTCGAGTTTCATCGTTGATGAGGGGCTGAGGGACTACGTTTGCAAAAGCGTATCCCAAGTCCGAGTACTTTTCCGTAAACTTCAAAGTTTCACGTCTTAAAAGATCCGTGTTGAAAACATCACCTTCGTTTAACTCGAGTTCTGAAAACAATTCTTCCCGGCGATAAAGAAGTTCTCCCTGAAAATCTACTTTCCCCACTCGGTACTGCTTTCCCTCATCGACAAAAAAGGTAATGTAAACCCACTTCTTATCGGGACTTACAGTCACTTCAGGTTTTCCAAACCGCGCGCGAACATACCCCTTGGTCCCGTAGTAAAAACCCAGAGTCGCAATATCTCTATCAAAGACGGCTTCGCGATAAGATCCAGAACCCGTAAGCCAGGAGAAAAACCCTCCCTCTTGAGTTTGCATGATTCCCTTAAGCTCAGAATCAGGAATAACGGAATTTCCCATGATGTTGATATTTTTAACTTGGATTTTATCGTTTTCTTGAACTTTAAAAATAACAACCGCCTCATTTTTTTCGGTGTTTCTTTCTAATTCGTAGCGAACATCTGCTAAGTAAAACCCTTTTTCTTCGTATTTTTGCAAAAGCTTTTCGACTGACTCGTTGATCTTTCCAATATCTAACACCTCATATTCCTTGAGAGTCACTAATTCCTTAGTGTCTTCTGCTCCCAGAGCCTCTAAGCCTTCATATTCAATTTTGCTGATCGTGGGCTTTTCTTTCAGCCGATAGATCAAAGCCATTCCATTGCCTCTGGCCTCTTCATCCACTTCTATTTCTTCGAAATACCCTAAACTGAAAATGGCCCGAATATCCTGCCGAATTAACTCTTTGCTCACCGCACTTCCCACTTGAGAGCTCATACGACTTCGAATGGCAGCTTTCTCGATTTTTTTGTTTCCAACAATTTCAATGGAGTTAACCGTAAGAGGCAAACGTGAACTCTCAGCAGTGAGAGAGGATGTTGCTATGAAAAAGAGCCCCCACAAAAGTTGAGTGAGACCCTTCAGGTTGTTTCTCCAATGAAGCACTAAGTCCCTGTATTTATTAACTTTCAGTAGGGACGCATCATAACCTCAAGCCGAACGAATTGTAAATGCTTTTACCCCCTTTTTTATCAAAGGGGGTTAAGAGGATAAACACCTGATATTTATGAATAAAGCTTGCCTTCTGTTAAGCGGTATCGAGTGGGATAAAGACTCGCAAGATTCTCATCGTGAGTAACGGAAACCAAGCTCATTTGATATTTCTGATGAAGCTTATCAATTAAATCCATTACTTTTTGCCCAGTAACTGAATCGAGATTTCCGGTCATTTCATCAGTTAAAAGAAGAGCAGGCCGCATCAGAAGCGCCCTTGCAATAGCCACTCGTTGTTGTTCCCCCCCAGAAAGCTGAGAAGGCTTGTGCTGGAGTCGATCACGTAAACCGACTTCTTCAAGAAGTTCCTCGGCGCGCTTGCGACTTTCTTTCTTTCCAAGGCCCCCAATGAGTCCGGGCATCATGACATTTTCTAGTGCCGTAAATTCAAGCATCAAATAATGAAACTGAAAGACAAACCCCACTTTCTGATTTCTAAAAAAAGCGAGTTCTTTTTCGCTCAGAGCAAAAAGGTCTCGCCCCTTGAAGAACACTTGTCCTGAGGAAGGCTCTTCCAAAGTCCCCAACAAATGCAAGAAAGTGCTTTTCCCGGCGCCACTTTTTCCAAGAATCGCCACTCGTTCTCCAGCTCCGATAGAGAAACTCACCCCACTGAGAATTTCTAAAGAGGAAGCTCCACTTCTTTTGAATTCTTTCTTGAGATCTTTAGTTTCTAAAAGTTTACTCATAACGTAGCGCCTGGACAGGGCGGCTCAAAGCCGCTTTAAGGGCCGGTATCACACTAAACACCATGCAAAGGAATAGCGCGGCTCCACAAACTAAGATCAAATCTCCTAATTGAACTTTGAGAGGAAGCCGAGTCACATTGTAAATTGCTTCACTCAAAAGCTCTGGTTGAAACCGCTCCACTAAATGGCAAAGTCCAAAACCTAACACCACTCCACTCCCGATTCCCATGATTCCTACCAAGGTCCCCTGACCTACGAAAAAAAAGACAATCGATTTAAACCGCATCCCCATCGCTCGAAGAATCGCAACATCTCTTTTTCTTTGGTAAGTGCTCATCATCAGCAAATTGATTACATTCATACCCGCTAGGGCCACAACAATATCCAACACCCAAAAGAGCATAATCTTTTGGTGTTTCACTGCCCGAAAAATGTTCTGGTTGATATCGCTCCACTTTTTAACACTCACCGTATCACCGAGCTCTTCGACTATTCGCTTTTTAGCTTCATTGACAGAAACAGCACCCAATTTCATTTTAAAAAAGGGTTGAAATTTCCCTTGAAAAAACAAGTCCTGAAGCTGGCTAATATCAATATAAGCATACCTCAAATCATGCTCGTGAATCCCAAACTTAGTGATGGCACGAACCACAAAAGGAACTGTTTGGAGTTGGTTAGTCCCCAGCATGAGTTGAACCGTATCTCCGCTTTTTATCCTGAGCTTTTCGGAAAGCCCTTTCCCAATCCAGATCCAATTCTTTTCCGCCGGAATACTTTCACCGGGTGGCTCTTGCCAAATTCGTTTCCAATCGGTTACCCGAAAAGAATCAGAGAGGGAAATCCCTTCAAGAGTCACTCCTCCCACGCCGTTACTAATCAACATGGCTTGGCTCAGCCCAAAGGGAGTCACTGCTTCCACTCCCGGAATCGCTTCCAATTGAGCTTTCAAATTCACTCCTGCCACTTTTTCTGTTCTGGGAATAACCACCAAGGGAGAAGTGATATCGGTATACTTGTTTTGAAGAAAATCCAAAAATCCAGACATCACAGCGAGCACGAGCATCAGCATAGCAACTCCAAGGGCGACCCCCGCCACCGAAATCCAGAGAGCTAAACTCAAGAGACTCCCTCCCTTAGGAAAAAGAGACCTCTTCATTAAGAACCCTACCCCCGTTAAAGAATTCCTGTGGGGCGTTTGATTCATGTGCCTCCCACTTCTTTGAGGTAACGTTCAATTGCCAGGACTTCGGCCCTTAAATCCTCCGCTTGTTTTCTGACTCCGGCCTTCACATTCTCAGGGGCTCCTGCCATGAACCGTTCATTTTGAAGCTTTCCTTCAGCCCGTTTCAACGCTTCTTTCTTTTCGATAAGCTCCTTTTTTCTTCTTTCAATTTCTTGAGTGAGATCTCCTAAGGAGGCTTTATCTAGAAAAGCAGAGCAATCTTTAAGAGGAATTTCAATCCACCCTCCTAAATCCGGCCGCTCTGTGAGCCATTGGAGAGTGCTCGCTCTTGCCATTTTTTGAATCTTGTCCGAAAACAACTTGATCTCACTTACAATGGAAGCACTTGCCCAAATAGCCACTGGGATCTCCTGGCTACCTGGAATTTGATGAATCCCTCTGACTGTTCGTGTCTTTTCAATGAGCTCAATCACTCTTTGGACTTGTCGTTCGCTGTCCTTAAATACAAGAGACGGATCGCTTTCCGGGTAAGAAGCCAACGAAATACTCAGAGCCGAACTGCTTTTCAAAGGAAGTGATTGCCATATTTCTTCAGTCACAAAAGGCATGAAGGGGTGAAGAAGACGCAAGATTTCCTCTAACACGTTCACAGCTGTGGAATCTTTCTGCTTCTTTCGGTTTTCAAGTTCATTCTTTTCTTTGGTAAATTCAATAAACCAGTCACAAAAATCATTCCACACAAAGTGGTAAAGGGATTGGGCTGCTTCAAAAAACCGATAATTCTCAAGACTTTCAGCGACTTGTTTTTTTGTTTCATTAAGTCGAGCCAGAATCCACCGATTCACTAAGTTTTGAGTATCTTGTTTCTGTTCGGTCACATCCCCAAAGTGCATCAAGACAAACTTTGAAACATTCCATATTTTGGTTACAAAATTCCGACAGCCCTCCACTCCATCATCGGACACTCGAAGATCTCTTCCGTGAAAAGCATTCCAAGCAAGAAAAAACCTGAGAGCATCAGCTCCCATGCGATCGATGATTTCCAAAGGATCTACGACATTCCCTTTGGTCTTAGACATTTTCTGTCCTTGCTCATCGCGAACCATAGGATGTAAGTACACAGTATGGAATGGAATTTTGCCTGTCATTTTCATTCCAAGCATGATCATTCGCGCTACCCAGAAAAAAAGAATATCAAAACCGGTTTCTAGAACATCGTTTGGGTAAAAGGCTTGAAAGTCTTTGGTTTCTGCTGGCCATCCCAATGTGGAAAAAGGCCAAAGTCCAGAACTAAACCAAGTATCTAAGACATCCTCTTCCTGATGTATTTCTCCACTCCGACAAAACTGGCATTCCTTTGGAGTGATCACGGCGACTGTCATTTTTTGACAAGCTTTACAGTACCACACAGGAATACGATGCCCCCACCACAGTTGCCGACTAATGCACCAGGGCCGAATATTATTCATCCATTCAAAATAAGTTTTCTCCCACTCTTCAGGAATAATCCGAATTTCCTTATTCGCGACCGCTTCGATAGCAGGCTTTGCCAAAACATCCGCTTTCACAAACCACTGAGCACTTACTTTTGGCTCCACAATCACACCACACCGGTCACAGTGTCCCACATTGTGGATTCGCTCCTCTTCGTCAATCCACAAATCCTGAGCTTTAAGATCTTCTACCATTTTCTTTCGGGCTTCTTCTCTTTTAAGGCCCTGGTAGGGCCCTCCGGCCTGATTGATTTTTGCTTCATCATCTAAAATGGTCAGCACTCCAAGCCCGTGTCTTTTTCCAACCAAATAATCATTCACATCATGGCCAGGAGTGATCTTGAGAACTCCTGTCCCAAATTCCTTCTCTACATAGGAATCTGCAATTACGGGAATCAGACGGTTCAGAAGGGGAAGCTTCACATGGGTTCCAACCCATTTACGGTAACGACTATCTTCTGGGTGAACCGCAAGAGCTAAATCACCCAACAGGGTTTCAGGACGAGTGGTAGCTACCACTAAGTATTGCGAAGGATCTTTCTCTGAAACATATTTAACTTTATAAAAGCGTCCCTTACTTTCTTTAAATTTCACTTCGAGATCAGAAAGAGCCGTGCGGCATCTCGGACACCATTGAATCATGGCCTCATCACGGTAGATAAGGCCTTCTTGATAGAGCCGAACAAAACATTCTCTGACCGAAAGAGACACTTTCTCATCTAAAGTAAAACACAAGCGCTCCCAATCTAAGCTACATCCCAGAGTTTTTAGTTGGTCGATAATGGTATTTTGAGATTTCTCTTTCCATTCCCACACTTTCTTTAAAAAGTTCTCTCGGCCTAATTCGTGTCTGCTCACTTTCTCTTCGGATTGCAAGTGGCGCTCAACGACCATTTGAGTGGCGATCCCTGCATGGTCGGTTCCAGGAAGCCAAAGCGCATTGAACCCCTGCATTCTCTTGCGACGAATCAGGATGTCTTCTAACGTGCCAGTGAGTGCGTGCCCCATATGCAGCACTCCGGTTACATTCGGAGGAGGAAGCACAATCGTGTAGGCTTTTTTGGGAGAGTCTGCTGGGGCCCCAAATACTCCCCAATCGAGCCATTGCTGATAAAGAGCTTTTTCTCTTTTCTGAGGTTCAAATTGATTTTCTAAGTTTTTATTAAGGCTCATTTAGTCTACTGCCCTGACGTTCAAAAACGTCATTTTCCCTGATTGAATTTCAATTTTCCTGTTCGTTTTCCACCCATTACTCTGCCCCCACGGCCCCATCCCTTCAAGCACTATCTCGTGAGTCCCTTTTGGAAGAGCGAGCCTCGTTAATTGTAACTTCGCCGGTAGAAAGGACCAACTCCGAAGGTCGGGTCTATCAGTCAGATGTAAAAGAATAGCACTCATTGCCCCAAGCTCAGGGCTCTTCGTGATTTTTTCAACTCCATGCGCAGCTACTTGTTTGGCCACTATCCCCCCAATTTTTTTTGCTGCTAAAGCGCTCCGTCTGTCTTCTAACTCCAAAATTGCGGTGTTCTCAATATCAAAGAGCGTGTAAGTTCTCACGCTTTCCGAAAGGTGACTGGAAGCGACTTTCAGGTGATCTGTGGAGTAAGGGCTTCGCACCATCAAGGGAACTAAACGAAATGCAGGATCTTCTAGTTTGTAAGGAGCCCTGCCCACTTCTGCAATGACAATGAGTTCGCCCCACCCTTTTTTCATTTGAAAGTCTTGAGCCTGGGGAAATTCCTTCTGATATTGATTCCACTCCTGCTGGGCCTTTAGGATATGGGCCATCCGTAAAAGGGAAACTGAGTGAAAAGGAAACTCGGGTGCCCATCGATAGCTCGTTCGGTAATCTACCCAAGCATCGTTAAATTCTCTTTCGTTTTCAAAAAGAATTCCGGCCAAATATTTGGAGAAAGCATTTCGAGTCCAGGGGTTCTGCCCTTCCGAAAGACTCAAATCCGCTTTTTGATTCATGCGACGGCACTCTACAAGAGCACTCTCCCACTTTTTTAATAGGGTATAGTCTATTGCTAAATAAGTGCTAATCAGTCCCTTCTCGTATTGATCTAATTTATGGGTTTTAACCGTATCATTGAGTAAGACACTTCCAGCTTCTTGAGAAACGCTCGTGTGATCGGTTAGAGCAGATAATTTCTCTGCTTTTTGAAACGTTTCTATGGCGTTCTGATACTGACCCGATGCGTGTTGAGTCAGCCCGAGCTCCAAAAGCAAAAGGAGTTCGTCCTCATCATGTTTGGCAGCAAGATCAGTCAGTTCGTGAATGGCAAGTTCATAATTTTCCGTCTCAAAAGCTCGGCGAGAACTGGCAATTCGAGAAGGATAAGAAGAGCAGCTACTAAGAAAGAGAACTAGGAGAGGAAGAAGAGTTCTGGCCATGATAGGAACAGGCTAGAACCCCACGCTGCGTTTTTGGTAGTACTTTCTAATTTCTTTTTCGTCCGTCCAATCAATAATCCCACTTTCAATATTGATTAAATTAAATGTTGCTTTGTAATAAACGTATTTTTTACTGCCCACTTCCTGAACACGATCAGCGACTTCCCCTGTCAGAAAATATTCCGCGCCAATTTGCTTTCCTTTTTTTCTAGCAGTGGCGGCATCGACATAGCCGCTTTCATTCTGGTATTGCGTTTCCCCAGAAAGCTCCTCTCGAGCTTCTTTTTCAGTAAATCGAAACTTGCCGCTCTTTATCAGAGCAGTTCGGATTTTATCTGTCATGGACTTCATGTCGATGTGCTCAGAAGCTCTATTTTTTACTAAGGTTACGAGCACCACTGGAGCCTTTTTATTTTCTGTCACCACTCGGCTCTCCGTAAGAGACTTCACCATGGTCTCTGCAATCTGACGCATATCGCTTTCATTGAACTTGTCATCAAGCAGCCGGTCTTCGGAAAGATCATCATACTTTCCTTGAGTAAACTGACGGCTACCGCAACCACTCCGTGCCAGGAAGATGAGACAGTAGATAACTGAATTAAGAATCTTGATTTCCATTTTCTGTTTCCTTTGCAGGTGCAGGAGGAGCGGGAGTGATCGCCGGCTCAAGCCGATTTAAGTCCGCGGGCTGTGTGACAGGTTTTCCACCGCCTTTTTGAAACCCGAGCAATAACACATAATCTGCCAGAGCATCGATTTGCTTTTCAGAATCTCCGCCTAAGAGATTCGGCGCCGGACTATTGCCCTCGGGCCAGAAGCCAGGCATGCGAGTTCCAGGGACCATTTCCTGTGGATTCTTTAGGAGGTTTTTAATCCAGTCTTTATTGAGTCGACCATAGGAACGCGTGATATCAGGTGCGTAGCCTTTGCTGCCGCCTTCAAGATCATCCTGAGTGAGCATGTACTGGCCGACAGTATGGCAATTTGCACATTGGAGCTTATTCCAAAGCGCTTTAGCAGCTTCCAAACGCTCTCCACTGATTTCAGGTGCTGTCAGAGGCGCATTGGGGAACTCCAGATTTCCCATTCTGGCCCAATGAGTGACCACTTCGTTCTGTTCGTCATTGAACATATTGTAGGAGGGTATTCTTACTTGGATTCCTCTTCTCAATTTCCAGCTGGGGTTAGTGAGGAAGTTATGGACCCACTCAGAGCGGACTCGACTCCCTTCGCTTGTTAAAGGTGGAGGCCCTTTAGATTCGTCTTCGGAGAAGTAGGTTAAAATTCGACCCTCCAATTCCCATTTTTCTTTTTCATGCTTTTCCAAATCGGGGTGTCCTTCAGGAAGCGGTTGGTACTCGGGGATTTCGAGGTCGTTGGCGGAGTTGCCGTAGAGGGGAGGGGCTTGGGAAAGAATGGTTCCTCCGGTTCCCCCGGAGTAGGCCACGGCGGCCACATAGAGGATCCGCGGAACCGATCCGAAGACCTCGACAAGATCGAGTTCGCCCTCCACGGCTTGCCCCTGATTGCCCAGCCAGTTTCGCCCGGAAGCCTTAAATCCGTAGGTGGAGGCAGTATTGGGAGTGGAGAAAAGCCACGGCTTGGAATTGCTCGAACCGTCGAAAGCGCCGTACACCTGACCTCCCTTGGCCGAGGCTCCGTTCCGATAAATACGCAGCTCATTAAAGTAGGGCTGGCGATTGGTGTTTTGCGCCATGGTTCCGCCACCGTTGAGATTGGAGGCATAGAACTCCAACCGTGTCGGAGCCGAGGAGCTGACCGTGAGCGTGCGGGTGAAAACTCCGCCGTCCCGGCGGGTAACACGCACGTCAAGCGTGTTGGCGGCGGTGCGGGTGATGGTCCAGTTCATCGCCGCCGTGCCGTAACCCATGCCAGAACTGCTGCCTCCGATGTTGATGTCGGCCGAACCGGCATTTTCAACATTCATCAGGAAGGTGGTGCCGGCCCAAAGGTTAAAGCCCTTCTTGCCGTCCGCACCGTTCCCGCCGTCCCAATTGATGCTCCATTGGAAGGCGATGGAGTCGCCCACGTTCAAGGCCGGGAAGGATCGGATGGCGGTCGCGGATGAAGTCGCCCCCCCATTGGCGTAAAGGCCAAAAGATTGCGCACTCATGCCTTGGATACCGGCGGAGGAGGGGTTTCCGATAAACGCCCCAGACGAAGTGCCGCCGGTGGAAATCGCCCAAGTGTCAAAGCCGGTGCCTTGGTTGCTCCCGTTGCCCCAGGAGGAGTAGTTGGAGGCGGAGTCCGAGCCTACGGCGGGCGCGGCGGTGACCGGATTGCCAAACGCGTCGGTGATGTAGATGACATGGTCATTCCCGCCCCCCTTGGGGGACCAGGTGGCGGTATAAAGTTTGTTGCCCCGGATGGCGGCGTAAATGCGCATGCCGCTGTCCGTCACCAAGAAGTTTTGACTGTCGAACTGTCCATCCATGACAAAGGCCGCGCTGGTGGAGGCGGACCAAGAGGCTCCGCCGGTGTTGTCCGTGGTTCCCCCGTTCGCGAAAGTGTAGTTCACGGCCGTGGCCCCGGAGGGGACCGTGTAGGAGTAGGTGAATTCCGTGGGACCGCCGCTCATGGCGAAACTCTGGGCCGTGCCTCCACCCACCGGGGTGATGTTGACGGTCACCGCCGAAGCGTTGGCGAGGGGACCCTCGTTGGGGCGATAGGTGATGGTGACGATCTTGTTTCCGCCGGACATGGAGAGAGAGGAAGAGGCGAAGGATCCGATCGTTGCCGGCGGCACGCTCGAGGCGTTGTAAATATTATAAGCATAGACATCGCCGCTGATGCGGAACCCGCGGATGAGCTCCTGTAGGTTGCTGACGCCGTCGTTATCAAAGTCACTATCGCCGTCCCAAGTGCCGTTGTAGAAGGTCTCCGCATTCATGGGATTGAGGCGTGACCACTGTTCCCCATAGTTGGGGATGTTATCCAAGCCGGGTCCGTCGCCGGGGAGGGCGCGGTTCGGGCCGGGATTCCGCCCGCTCAGGAAGTTTTCAATTTCGATGTTGTCGGGCAGGCCGTCGCCATCGGAGTCGTGCATGTTCTGCCCATAGAGGTTGAAAATCACCCGGCGGGCGGCCCGGTTTTCCTGGCCGCTTTTTGTGACCACGGCTTCAAAGAAGTGGGGGCCGTTGACGAAGGCCCCATAGAAAATCTTGTTGGTTCCTCCTTGGACATACCGACCGGTGAAGGTGGATTCAAACTTGCCGCTGCCGGCAGGATTTTCGACCAAGGGCAGCTGCTCGTAGCCGTTCCAGAAGAGTTTAATGTCGCTGGCGGTGATGCCCTGGCCGGTCGGCACCGTGACAATGGTCTTGAAGAAAGGTTCGGTGATGACTGCCCCCGGGGCGTGGTTGATGGAAATAGCGGGGCCGTTGGTGTCGACGTTGAAGCTGCGGGTCACGGTGTTGCTGTTGATGACCGCGCGGTTGGTTGCGCGATCCGCCTCCGTGGCGGTCAAGGTGATGGAATTCGCGCCGGCTGCGAGGCCTTCGAGGGCGAGGCGCCACCGCCCCTGGATGACTTGATCGGCCTGCTGGGTCGGGCCTCCGTTGACCGAATAGGTGAGATTAAAAACAGTGCGATTGCTGTTCTCCACCGTGACCACGCGGGCACCCTCGACGGTCGCCCCGGCGTTGAGATTGGCGAAGGTGAGATCCGGTCCACTTCGTATCGTGACTGGGAAAC
>OGVP01000019.1_pt1 | contig 21265 bp, 46 predicted proteins | sample 1575791 | NCBI WGS metagenome assembly OGVP01 (sample SAMN07581537, study PRJEB24739) | freshwater metagenome
TCATCTAATTTTGCTACCCACATTTTTTCAGTTTCTAATAAAAATTGCTTATAAACTCTGTATTTGATTGCCATATTTTTCCTTATTTTATTTGTCCTGCTTTTTTCAACATTCTTGCAGTTTCAACCCATTTTTTACCTATTGGGTTATATATAGGCCTTCTAATAAATTCATTTACAGCTTTTTGAACTGCGCTTGGTGGTGGTCCATATGTTGTATTATCAATAATTCTGTAATCTTTTGCACCAAAAAGAGATTGGAACTTACCCATATTCTCCTGACAATCTTTCCAAATAGAAGTAACCAAATTTTCAGGTAATGTTCTATCTCTCCCAGAATTTCTTTCCTTTGCCACTTCCAACGATGTATTTACAAAAACCATCATACAATCATACCCTAATGATTCAGCATGTTCTTTTTGTTTTTTAATTTTTGCAAAATCATCTCCCGTACCATCTATTATCATGCCCAATCTACCCTCTTCATAAAATGCCTTTTGAGCTTGTGTTATTTTTTTTGCCCTATCTCTAATTCCACCAGGAACTGATGTTATTGCGGCCCATAATTCAGGATCTTCTCTTTCAATTTTACCTAAATCTTTTGGGTTTATACCATTCTTTTTTAATTGAGACTCAAAAGCAACATCGGAATTAATAACTTTTAAACCTGATTGAGCAAAAGATGCTTTATATTTTCTATCTACACCAAATATTTCTTCAGCTGTAAAAGATTTTCCCGAATTATGAACAATTATGTCATTTTTTGTTATTTGGTAGTTGGAATTATCAAGAACAGTAATATCATATACTGGAACAGAACATTTACCTAAATTTGTTTTTCTTTTTAGTTTCATATATTCAACCGCCAAATCTTTGGCAGAAACCCACTCACCATCTACATAAAATTTATGGTTTTCGGTACATCTTAATATCGTACCATCTTCAAATTCCAATTCTAACAAATCTTCGGTGTGAGTTGTATATTCGTGGTGTTTTATAACAGGTTTTAACTCAATTTCTTTTGTTTTTTCATTTATAGTATAAACCAATGTCCCAACATCAACATTTTTTATTTCAACATACCCATCTATTGTTTTAACTAAGGTGTCTGCTACAAAGCAACCAGGCCCACCTGCCATGAATACACATTTTAATATTCCCGGATCATCAACTCCCTCTGAAATAATAATTCTTTCTAATATTTCTTTTAATTTCATAGTAAAACTCCCATAATAAATAGTTATTTTTTATTTTTAAACACAACTATTATCGAAGAAATAATCCCATAAACAATACCTAATATAATAGCCGTTCCAAAAAATGGCGCGGTAATAAACCATAATAAAGACCAGATAAGTATCGTACTATCTGACAATTTTTGGTCATTAGTATTAATTTTAAATAGGTGTAATAAAAATGTCATTACTAAACACCCACCCAAATATAATTGTAAATAAAATAAATCAAACACCGATATGTATTTTTTTAAGCAAATTCAGTAAATCTACCAAATCAGTTTCATTGGTTATTTTAAATGAATCTGCTTCAAATAAGTAACAATACCAATTATCATCGTTTATTTCATCGCTTGATGATGTAATTAAAGCTATATCACCAATATCTAAAGTATAGTAATACCAATCTTGTGGACTTCCTGATTGTTCTGCTGGGACTACTATTTTTTCAAATCCTAATTCAGTAAATATTTGTTCTTTCATTTTATTGTGGGTTTTTAAATTTTGGTAAACATCCTAACATAATTGTGTTGTTAAATAATTGTCTTTTCCATTTTTGGATTTTATACTCCTTAATTACATCTTTTATAATTTGATTACAAGTTTGGTAATCAATTTCATAACTATTGAAATCTATTTGTTTTTCTCCCGATTCGTTTATGGAGGCGTTTTGAACCAATTCATCAAAATCAGCTGAAGGAGTTGAGGCCTTATATAACCTCCTATAACATTCCCAAATTGCTTTTTCTTCGTTTTGTGTTGCGTGTAACATAATTTTTATTTTTTTAGTATTTTATTACATAAATATATTAAACATCCCCAATAAATAAGTAGAATACATTTCCATTTAGGATACCACCCATAATTAGCATCTTTTTTATATTTTAGTGTATATTGAATAGTGTTTTTACCTGCCCACCAGTCTCCATAAGATGGGGAAAAATCAATTGTAATTCTATCGTATCTTGCTCTAAAATAAAAATATTGATCAAAAAAATATCCTTCAGACTCAACAGGACAATTTCCGGCGGGTTTATAAATCCACTTTATCATCTTTTTAAGATTTTTTTATTCCACAAATATAACCAACACCCCCAATAAATAAGTAGGGTACATTTCCAATAAGGGTAATAACCTGCTTCATATGGGGTTGAGGTCTGTTTTAGTGTATATTCAACTATATTTTTATCATCTCGCCAATCTTCTTTGGTAGGAGCGAACTCAATTCTAATTGTTGAATGTCTTCCTCTAAAATAAAAATAACTATCCCAAAAATATCCTTCAGATTGAACGGGGGCAATTCCGGCAGGTTTATAAATCCATTTTATCATACTTTTCCTACTTTAATTTCCCCATCATAAATAAGGTATTGACGTGATGGTAAGGCATCAATCATAATATATCTACCACCTAAATACTTTTCCATCCCAACCAAATCAATTTCTTTAATTTGAGTATGCCCAAATACCTGAATAAATCGCTTTTTAATTGAGTTTTCACCTCTTTTTTTATTTGAATTTCTTAATGAATTCAATCTAATCCAAATGGGTGATTGTGTAACATCATCACCATAGGAATTAAAACCATTAAACTTAAAAATGAATGGAGAATATTTAAATGTTTCATTCAATTTTTCAACTAAATTATCACAACTCCAACTTCCTCTAAAATTATCATTCATAAATACCGAAGATACACCGGCATGAGTGCAAAGGAAATTATCAAATGAATATGCCATTTGTAAATGTTCCATATTTTCATGAATCAATTGCGATATATCAAATTGTAAACCGCGTTGGAATCCACTATAAGTTTCACCCATATTCATATAATGATAATCGTGATTACCTACCAATAGAACAACTTCGATACCACTTGTTTTTTTATAATGAATAATTTCCTTAAAATTGTGGATTTGGTCGATACCTGAGATATCAAATGAATCGAAATAATCTCCTACAAAAATAACCCGATCAGGTTTTTCCTGTTCTACAATTTCTTTCCAAATGGAACGTCCGTGGATATCACCAATGAATACAGTTTTCATAATGCTTAATTATAGTGTAAATATACAAAATAAATTTTAATTTTCCAAATTTTAATCCCACCAATTTTTAAGTCCTGAACCATCGAACTCTTTCTCCCGATTATCTTCTTTGGAAAGGTCACCTTGTCCTTTAATTATTTCACAAAACTCTTCCCATTCCTTAACTTCTAATTCACGGGATTTCAAAAAAACTTTTGAGTTATGGTTACTTTGTTCTTCAGTTAAACTATCCTCATAACTATATAAATCAGGTCTATCTTCCAAAGGAACAAATTTAATTTTAGAATGGTAAAGTTTACCCAAAATGTTTTCAGCCATTGTGATGTAGTTGTCATCTATATGATTTTGTAAAATTTCACAGGCCCTCCTCATTTTAATAATTTTTTTAGATTTGGTTGTGTGTATTTCATTACCCTTATTTTCAATTCCCCACGCGATTTCATTGATGCCGGTATTCATAAATTGAATTAGGGCACTATAATCCCACCAATAAAAATCAGTAAGAGCCTTTCTAAACAACCAAGCATTTTTGATAAAATTTTTCCAAGACCTAATTTTATCTTTCATCCGGATGTAATATAATTTAATCATAGGAATAATTTTTTGATATTTTCAATTCTTTCTTCTGTTGACATGTAGTGGGGTAATTCATAACCATCGGTTTTATTTTCTTCCAACCATTGATGTAGTTCTTCTATTGTTCTACACAGTTCATTCCCATCCTTATCTGTCATTGTTAAATCAATTTTCTCACCCCAGTTTTTTTCATAACACCACCAATCAAATGTTTCTTTCCCCTCCTTTCCATAAATACCACCTATTAGATGCCCTACTGCGGTTGATATTGGGTCAAAAAAATTGACAAGGTCAATTCCTGCTTTATAAGCATTATCCACCATTAATTCCTGTTCTCTTAACAGTCTAATAATTTCTTTAAATACTTCTAATTTCATGCTGTTATCCATTTAATTTCATCTTTGAAAACTATTGATTCCATCCCATCATATTCAGTAATATAAAATTCTCTACCTTCCTCGACCCATTCTACTACCAAATCTGTTGTGTTATTTAAAAAGCTTTGTTTACTATAGACATCATGATAAGTTTTTTTGATGAATTCTGTTGCCTCATCAAAATCTTCTCTCTCAATCAATTCTATTAATTGAGGATTAAATATTGCTTCTAATGGAGCATTCCAAGTGTGAAATCCCGAACCCCATCCTCTGGAGATTATAACTCCTACCTTACCATCTTTAATTAGTTTTTCCATATTATTGTTCGTGTTTAAGTAAAAATTTATTACTGATTGCCTTAAAAGAAATTGTCCCGTCTAATGACCTTACAACAACACCTTCTCTTTCTGTGTTTAGGTTAAGTGCGGACTTTCCTTCCGCATATTGTAACATTTCTTCAATTGTTACTGGAAGAAGAAAATTAGATTCCAAAATGGGAACAGTTTGGAGACCAATCATAAAACAAATATCCCCTAACTCTTTGATCCCCAACCTGATTCTGGTGTCAATTTCATAAACACTAAAAAATCTAACAGTTTGTCCTTTTATACCGTAGGGATTGCCTTGAATACCTTCGCCAATCAACTCACCTTGCAGACAAATATTCTTTCCAAGTGCTCTTAGATTTTCCTCTAATTTTAACTCACGTGCTACCTTCCAAAAACTATTATCTTCGGTTTCTAAGAGTTCTAAATTTCTTGAACAAACCCCAAATACTCCATTATTAAGATAAAAAGTGGCCGATGAACCATCCAACTTCTCGGTTACATAAAATTGATGTTTACTTTGGAAACATAAGGCGGAATATTCGACCGCAATGTTTTGTACCCTTTCTTCGTCAGTTTTGACGAGAAAAGTAGGAAACAAACCCTTTACCTTGCCGACTAAATTTGCTGGGATGGGTGGCTCATATTTCACAATACCAAGTGCTTCGGTTACATCAGTACCTTCCACCAATTCAATCATATCAGCAGGACTAACGACAGTACGGCTGGACTCCAATGCAGGATTACCGTTTAACAAGTTTTTGGAAACTCGATATTCGTAACCTTCAAATACTGAAATTGGCAAAATCAACCCCTGAGAAATTTGTCCTTTCATTTTAGCGGTTCTCAAACGAAACCCTTCCTGGTCTCTCATCTTTTTATAAGATGACTTACGCAAGAACTCAAATTCTTCTCTGATGGGAAGAAAAGAGTCGATCTCGCAGTAGACTACCAAATCACCAACCTTGTGCTGGACATCTTTTGCCACCACAACTTTCCAACCATCAACCACCACAAGTTCAATCCTGTCAGCGCCTTCGATCGGTAAAATTTCTTTAATTCTTCTGATTGTTGCAAGTTTTCTTTCCATTACAATACGTTTTTTAGATTATGCAAATATAACTCTTTTTCTTTACTTCTCAAATAATTTTTCATTCTTTTTATAGTTTTTTGTATTCCGGTCGAATTATTTTCCATAATGTTTTTTATTAAATATTATTATCAATTATAATGTCCCCATTTTGATTGAAAAATTGTTGAATACCAGTTTGTTTTCCATTTTTGTAGTTATGTATTGCGTATTTATTTCCATTATCATAAAAAAACTCCCATAAACCTTCTCTCTCTCCTTTTGAGTTATGATTTCCTATAACATAAATTTCTCCATTTATGTGGTATTTTACAAATGGTATAAGTTCACGTTTAATCATATAAACTTAAATTGTTTTCTCTAACAATCTCTATAATTTTTTCTCTACACTGATCAAATGCCTCATAGGTTTCTTCACTTATGTTGGAATTATATTTTATTTGTTCCCTCAACCAATTATCAAGTTCATTCATAGATTCTTTCCATTTTGTGCCATTAACCGCATCTTTAAACCTTTTACGGTCATAATCATCTTTTTCAAAATCAAATTCAAGTATTGCTTTCATTTCTTTGGTATTTAATTTATATTTTTCTTTACATTTATTGTATCCCCATTGAGCACCAAGCTCGAATCCAGCTAACTGCCCATCATTATATCCCCCATCATCTAAATGTTTGGTATAGGGTAGTTTATCTAATTGTTCTTTTAACTCTTCTTGCCAAACCTCATCTTCTGCCGGATATATTTTCTTACTCATCTATTTTACATTTAATTTTGTTTGAATCTTTTGTGTCCAAATGTACTGATGAATCAACAGTTATACTACTTCTGTTTGGGTTGTTTTTCCAAAATTCATATCTAATAACCTGCATCAAGTCAAAAGCAACCCTACAACTTTCATCCACTTCATTGGAATTGTAAATTCCATAACTTGCATGTTTATTCATATCTTCTTGTAGGAGTTTGTTTCTACCTTCAGTTAGTATCTTATCTGCTTCATCTCTAATTTGATGATACAAACCATAATCAATCGATAGTTTTACATTCTCAACATCAGTCCATGTGCGGATTTCTTCTTCCCCATCCCATTTTCCCGATGTTTTGATATAACCATCACCAATCTCCACAACCATACCACGTTCGGTTTGGTCACCAACCTCTAATTGTTTTTTAGGTCTAAGTTTATCTCGCAAAACATTATAGAATGTTGGGTGGTCTTTAATTACCCACATCTGTCCTATTCCAATACGAGAATACATATCCAAAGCGTCTTGGATTAACCTTAATTGTTCGTTTGTTACCTCAAGAGTTGCCATAATTGTTTTTTTTACAATACAAATATAATAAAAAGTTCGTATATTTCCAAATTTTCTATATTAAATTATCATTAATAATTGGCCAGAATTTTGGATTACCTGATAATTCCAATTTTATGATATCTTTGACTACACTCCAAAATTCATACCCTCTATCAGAGCCCATATCCCCTAACACCTCATCACAAGTAATTAACGCACAATTAACCGATTGATTATACCTCAACTCATCAGGATTTTTTGTGCTAATAAAACTTCCATTATTGGGTAAAACATAATAAAACTTATGAATTAGTTCCCTTGCTTTTTCTTCAGATGTCATCATTAATTTAATATTTTATTTTCAGTTGTATTTCCCGCATAAGTCATAGCAGGCCCATTTGCCCTCTCTATTAACTCATCCAAATATTCACCTAATTCTTTTACGGTCATCCATTTATCAAAATCCGGTTCATACTTTTTGATATTACTCAATAATTCTTCTCTCCTACCTCTATTGTAATACCCCATTTCAATATCATCAGCCAAATCTTGTAAATATTGAGGAGCAGCAATACTAATCCTCAAATCGTAATAAGTCCATTTAGTCTTGTAATCGTATAATGTAATTCCTTTGGTTAGTTTATTAGATAAGTTAGATAAAAACCTATTACGAACCCTAACAATGGATTTATCATCACCAAATACATAAAGGAATCTCAATACCCAACGAGGACACCATTTAGGTTTTGCTTCATAATCCATAGCAAGAACCAAAGGTAAAAGTGCCTTAAAAGTATCTGATTTTGGGTTGTAGGGAACTGAACCTAAATAACCATACTTTTCAGTAAAGTTTTTAGGGAAGAATATTTCACGAATATCATCCAGTTTAATATCACGTGTGCGAATAATTCCTTTTTTTCTACCCTTCCAAAATAGAAGCGATTGAGCAAAATCTTTCACCTTTACACTAAAAGGATGAATGTCTTTGAATTGGAATTTACTTTTCATAACTTTTTTATTTTAATAATGAAATTACGCCTTACCAATCATGTCGGTTATTAAGGTATATATCCCGTAAATAAGAATTGAAGTTGCAATAAGTAAGGTAGTATTAACAATTAGATTTACAATAAACTCAATTTTAGTTTTCATAGTTTTTATTTTTTAGTTGTTTTATTTAAATAGGCAAGAACTTCTTTAAAGTATTTTTTTTCAGCATTTCTGGCATCAATCTCCAAAGGATTTTTCCAATAACCATACTTTTTAGAATATGCATAGTATTTTGTTTTTATGGGTTGGAGTGAGTGCTGATATTCGTGTATAATTGTGGTTATTAATAATTTTAAAGATTTTACATTATTGTAGTAAAGTATTACCTCATTAAGTTCGGCATCAAACGCACCATATGATTCTGGTTCAAAATAGTTTTTTCTAACAGACAATGCTATTTGTAGTTTGTATCTACGATTTATCCCCATATTTTTTTTACACCATCTAAACACTCTTTGTGCCATAGCATTTTTTTGGGAATAAGACCAATTAGAAATAGATGTTTTTTGAATGTATTTTTTCATATCCTCTCAATACAAAGTAAAGATACAACAAAATTACATAATATCCAAATTTTCTATGTTAAATTTATGTTAAATTTTTGTATGGTCATTTTTTACGAGGTGCTTTAAAAAACATACCATACGAACCCACAACGGACTTTATTATATCTCCGGTAAGCGGGGTAAAAGTATAATTTTTTAGTTGGGACAACTCTACAAATTTTATATCGGAATGAACCCGTTTAACTGCTTTACCACTAACATAATTACATAAGAATGGTATTAGTTCCACCCCATCACCTATCGCTGATTTAAATTGATGAAATGGTTGTATTTCTATATCAAATTCTTCTTTGAATTCCCTTTTAAGTGCCTCATATTCAGTTTCACCATCATCTACCTTACCACCAGGAAACTCCCAATAACCACCAAAATTTGGGTTATCATCTAACCTTTTCCCTATTAATACTTTATTCTCGTTTCTTAGTAAACCACAAACAACTTTCTGCACTAATCTATTATTATACCAAATTGTTTTGCATCAAAAAATATACCTAATTTCCTAAACCTATTAATTAGTTTTACAGTAGCAGGTAAAACAATATCAGTTTTCGTATTCCACAAAATAGATTGGAGTAAATATTTATTCATCTTCGGCATCCCATAATAAATCATCTTCAATTAAACTTTCATCCCACCCATCATCCATATTATCATTCACATCATCCTCCATATAATCCAAATCATTATCACTATTCACCATTTCCATACAATCGTTTAATAGTGTTTGCTTTATATTCCAAATATGGTTTTCAATCTCATCTTTACTAAGGTTTTCTAAATTATCAATCATTGAACTCATTTGTTTTTCAATTGATGCCCAGTCATATGAATTAGCATAGTAAGCACCTAAAAAAGTATGCCCCGAGTCATCATATGTTGCTGATAATGTAAAGTTTTCATCTATTTCTTTGAAAATATCAACCATTCTATTTAATAATTCGTTTGGGATTTCATTATGAGAGTTACATAACATAACAACCTCACCATCGGTAATTACAATATTTGATAATGATGCACTATTTGTACCATAGCATTTATAATCCCAATCATGTGGAGTTTCATAAAACCTTGCCAATAACCAATCCGTATCTCCATATTTTGGATTTCTAAACATATCGCTCAAAGAGGTTTGTAAATCCTCATTTCCAGTAATTGTAATAGTAGTTAATACATTGTTCATATCAATAAGTAGTTTATTTTTTTTTTATAATTTATTTTCTATTTCACTCATAGGTATTTCACACCCAATTTGTTGTTCTATTGTTTTTATTACATCCAACTTTTCTTTTTTACTTTTTGTAGTAGCCCACACCCACGCCAATGATTTTTGCATATCCGCTATTTTTTTTTCATAATTAATAATATTTTTTCTTAATAAAACCTCATCTTCAGAGTCAATTTCATAATCAATACCATATTTAACAGCTAAATCAATCATTCCAATCAAATTATCAGAATCATATGCTGCTTTTAATGTATAAAAATCTTCGTTTGTTCCACCTCTATCAGGATGCGCTTTAATTGATATATTTTTAAAAAGTTTTTTATATTTCGTATCCGCTTTCTTTTCTATTTCTATTTTGGGTTTCGGTGATTCGGAAGTATCGGGCTCCTCATTTCTGACCTCACCGGTCTCCTGATTAACCCAATACTCCGTAACACTTTTGTTAGAACCAGAAACCCCCATAACTGGTTCTTTTTCTTCTTTTTTTTGAAATTTACTAAAAAAAGAATTAAATTCACTCAAATAAGTATCGAAATCCGTTTCAACATCTTCTAACTCCATTTGAATGTATTTGTATTTTAAATTATATTTAAGTAGTTTTCTGTTCACTTTTTTGCTCAGGTTCATTGACAATCATACACTCCGTTGTCAATAATGTTCCCGCAACCGAAACTGCTTTTTCTAATGCAGTTCTTACAACTTTTGTAGGGTCAATAACACCACTTTGAATCATATTAGTATAACTATCTCGCATTACATCGTAACCATAATCATTACTATTAGCGTTTAATACATTATTAATAATGTTATGTGGTTCGGTATAGCCTGAATTGTATAAAATTGCTTTCATAGGTGAACTACATGCACCTATAACAATATCCCATCCCGTGTTATAATCAGTATCTTTACCCCTTTCGGGTTGATGGATTTTTGATGCATGAATTAGAGCAGAACCACCACCAGGAACAATACCTTCTTCCATCGCTGCTTTTGTGGCAAGGATAGCATCATCAAAAAGGTCTTTCTTTTCTTTCATTTCAACTTCGGATTGCGCACCAACCCTAATCACAGCTACACCACCTGATAATTTAGATAATCTTTTATGCAACTTTTCTTTTTCCCAATCGGAATTTGTTTTGTTTATTTCCGTTCTTACATCTTCAATTCTTTGGTTTATTTCTTCTTGCGAACCTTTTCCACCAACAATTACGGTCTCCTGTTTATCAGAAACAACTCTATCGCAATTACCCAAATCATCAATGGTTACATCTTCCAAAGAATCGTTTAATCCACCAAACACTTGCGTTCCACAAAGTGCTGCCATATCCCTCAAAATTTCAGTTCTTTCAGTTCCAAAACCAGGTGCTTTTACAGCCAAACACTTCAATGTTCCTCTTGCAGCATTTACAACCATTGTTGCCAACGCTTCTGCTTCAATTTCATGTGCTATAATGGCAATTGATTCTCCTTTCGCAGATGCGTTTTCTAATAGATGTAAAATATCATCCATCTTATTGATTTTACCATCGTATAATAGAACTTTTGGTGATTCTAATGTACAATTCAACTTATCCCTATTATTGATAAAGTAATGTGATAAATACCCCTTATCAAACAATAAACCCTCTACAACAACCAACTCATCTTCCGAGTGACTGCCTTCCTCAACGGTTATTACACCATCTCTGCCTACTTCCTTTACTGCATCGGAAATCATACAACCAATTTTAGCATCACCATTTGCTGATATAGTTGCTACATTTTCAATCTTATCCATATCATCCAACTTCACAGATACATCCTTCATAAGTTTACCAATAACTGCTTCTGCAGCATCTACCATACCCCTCCGTAAATGAATTGGATTAGCACCACTCCTCACAATCTCCGCCATACCTTCATTAAAGATATATTGAGCAAGAACTGTGGATGTGGTTGTACCATCACCTGCTTTATCAGCAGTTTGTTGTGCTGCTTCTTTGATTACTTGCGCACCAATGTTGATAGTGTTGTCGGAAAACTCAACGGATTTAGCAACAGTAACACCATCTTTGGTAATATGTTGTGTTCCATCTCGTTGAATGATTACATTTCTGCCCTTAGGTCCTAATGTAACCTTAACCGCATCTGCCAGTTCGTTTACTCCTTTTAGTAATTTTTCACGCGATTCTTTTCCGTGAAAGATTTGTTTTCCTTTATTCATAACTTTATTCTCCTTCTTTTTTTGGGTTTATTTCGTTTATTATTTTATTTAAAATGTGTTGTTTTAATCGTTCAATCCTGAATTGTGGTTGTGTACCCCTAAAATTACCCCTATTATTATGATAACAATTGAAGCAAGTAAATCTTAGATTTTCTCTACGATGATTTTTCCAATCATCATCTAAATGGTCTAATATTAGTGGTATTTTACCATCACTCATTCTTCTTTCTTTATAACCACAAATGTGGCAACAATATTCAAATGGTGGGTCTAACCCATTTCCAACCTTTGATAATCGGTTTTTTAATTGGGTAATTGGATAATCGGGATATTTACCATCAAAAATATCGGAAAGTAATTTACGCGCTTTGGTTCTTGGTTTTTTATCCTGTCCTCGTGGGTGTTTTTTTTTCTGCTTTTGTAATTCCCACAAAGATAATCCGGTCTCCGAATCAATATATTGTAATGCGTATTTTTTATAAGAATTAAATGATACTCGTAAAAAAGCAGCAGCCTGTCTGTTTGATGGTGCATTTTTCATAGCATATCTTATTTGACTTTCTGTCAAAGCAAGAGATTGCCTACCCATCCCCAATACATACCCATTGGGTAAAACTGTGCCTTTTTTTCCAGTCAACTGATTATTCCTTTACCATTAAAATTTCACTTTCACGATATAGATTATATTTTACTCCATCAATTTTAATTTGAATACCTGTTCCATCCAAAACAACCTCATCATCTACTTTAAGTTTCATAGGTATTTTTACACCTTGCTGAGTAAATAACCCATCTCCAACTCCTACAACTTTACCTGTCATAGTTTCTTTTGCGGTTTCGGGTTTGTATAACCCACCTTTTGTTTTGTCATCATGTTTGTTTACTAAAACAAGCACATAATCATTCATTGGTTTATAATTCATCATAACTAATTTATTTTTTTGATAAATATACGAAAAAAAGTTTTAATTACCAAAAATTTCCGTTAATAAAATCTTTTTGTTTTTGGATTGCTTTTTTTAATTTGACCTTATCAACTTTGGTTTCTTTTGGTGTTTCTATTACATTTATTTTAATATCTCTTTTTAATCTCTTTTTTATTAATTCCCGCTCACCATCAGTAAGTGAATTCGATAGTATTGAGGAAATATAACAATATGCATCATCGGGATCATCCAACTCCATATCAGGATATATACAACCTGGCTTACTTACAGATTTAACCTTATAAAGAGCCCAACCATCTTTTGAATGATAACACTCATATACAAATCCAATTTCTCTTTCACCATACCATTTAAAAGCAATAGCATCATTTTTATTGAACCGGTGTTTTTTTAACCGCTTCTTACCTTTATTTACATTTCTAACATTAGGTAATTCCATATTAGATTTCAATTCCAACGAAACCACCATTTTTTTCTACCTCAATAGCAGTTGCACGTTTTTCAGTTGGGTTTTTAACACTTTTGTTGTTTATCAATATCCGTTCAGCCCTACCAATACCCATAACTAATTGGTGAAATGGAATACCTAAAATATTCATCTCATCTATTGTGGTTTGGCGTAATGTTTCAGGTCTTGCAGTAGTTAATACTATATAATAACCCTCAATATACCAATTGTACATTTTTTCAACAACACCAGGTAAGGCGATGCTTCTATTCGGATTAATTTTATTAAAATCTACTTGATAGACAAGTGTGCCATCAATATCACTAAAAATTGTTTTACTCATTGGCTGTATCGTTTAGGTATTCTAAATAATAAGTTACTTCATCTGACATTAACTCATACAATTCATCATTGAATTTATCAAGGTATTCACTATCTTCATATGCTTTTAAAACATCACACTCATCCATATCCATCGATTCATCGGATGCGTAATTTTTTGCAGCCAAATGAACTCCTGCAAAACACCAAGCCTCATCTTCAAAAGTATGTTCAATCCAAATATCTTCTTTTATATTTGATAGGGTTTCTGCTAACTTTTCAACAAATCCAATGACCGGGTCCCACGCAGATACTATTCTAATACACACTCTACTTTCTTCTTCATTTGTAATATGGCCATAAAACCATTTAGCACCACAAGCTTCTACTACCCAAAGTCTATTATAATCTTCATTACCATTTGCCCATATATTATCGTAAACTCTATTTACTAAATCAACAGTCATTACATCAAGCTCAAAAGAACCATCTTCGTGTTTATTAGGTTTGAAAATCTCTTTTAATTTTTCAGTAATTTGAGCATTTACATTTTGAACAACAATGTAATTTGAAACGTCGTTTGCCATTTTGTTTTTTTTAATTTGTGTAAGTGATGTTTAATTCTCTTTTTTTAAATTTTAACCGTTAATAATTTCTTTTTTACTAAACTTACTATCAAGTTTATCTATGCGAGAGTCTACCCATCGTCTGATTTCATCAAATTCCATGCCCGTTTCTTTGGTATAATCACCAATAAGGCGGTGTATGTTATTAATTTGATTTTCAACATCTTTCATATTTTCACCATCATTCCTACTCATTTCACGTTCCACATTTTCTAACATCCTAACAAATTCGTTAAACTGCTCTTGAAAATGGGAGGTGTTTGATTCAATTTTTGCTATTTTAGTTCTTACATTAACTATACCAACAACTGTAAAAAAAGTAACAGCCGTAACTATACCAAATACAAAATATACTATTCCCATAATTTCTCCTTTTTTTAGTGAGAACTAAACACCACTTTACACAAATAACTTCATTTTTAAATTTTTAATATGTTTACAATCCAAGCCTCTGCTGAATTGATATGCCGGACATGAGCAGGTAAATCGTTTGTGATTAAATGAAATTACTTTGTAGTATTTCATTTTCCCGCAGTTTTTATCACGAGAACCCATCTCTATGTAGGTTTGTTTCCAATCTTTATTAATATTCTGCATTTCTATATTGTTCGTTTCGGTAACTAATTGCTTCATTAATCTCATCATAGTTCATAGAATCAGCCAATTCCATCAACTCATCGGCGAGCTCATTAGAGCACTCACCATACAAATCAATCATACGATTAACCCTTTCTTGAAGGGTAATAAAACGAGAAACTTTTTGTGAAATCATAACTTTGGGGGTTTTATCAATCATTACATAACAAATATACAAAACTTTTACTGAAAATCCAAGCTTTGTATGTTAAATTATCATTAATTTTCATCTCCATTATTGTATGGGAACAACTCATTTAATTTTTCTTGTCTTTTTCCACACCCGCAATCTTCTTCTCCAACTGCATTTGCAATTGCTTCTGCAATTTTATCTAATTTAGTAGCATGGGTTATTTTTGCAACAGTATCACCCAACCCCCTACTTTTTTTTGGTAGATTTTCTTTCATTTAATATCTCCGTTTTTAAATTATTTTTAATAAAAAATTCTAATAATGGTATTAATTCCTGTTTAGTTCCAACTTTAACACAACATTTTCCATTATGATGAATTATGTTAGCTATACTTTCTGCCTGTAAAATTGGATAATTTAGATTATATTTGATTAAACCAACTACATAATCAAATGTGTTTTTATCATCATTATAGATATACAATTTTGCCATCGCCAATGTTATATTTGGATTTATATTTTTCAGTATATATTTTTATTTCATTCTCATTACATAATTGAGCAACCAACGGTCTATCAGTATTATCAACCACATATATTATATGTGTTTCAGGTCCTTCTAATATTGATTTTAATTTCACAACTTTTATTAACATTTTTGTTTCTCCAAATATTCGGATGCGGTTTTTAACATCTCACATTTTTCATACTCTTCGGTTTTTAGATAGAATTGCATTAGATATGGTATTACATTTTTCTTATATTCATTAATACCTTTTTGTTTACTGACAACTATTTTTAGTGCCGCATCCATTGCTTTTCTTTCGTAATATTCCGTTTTCATATAATATATATTAAAAAGTTTTTAATTAATCTTATTTAACATCTTATTAAAAGATTTTCTCATAACCGATTCAAATATACGAACTTTTTCTGTTGGAACAAAATTATCTACAACTAATTTGGTTCTTAAATTAATATGTGGATATTTTACTTTTAAAGCATCTATTGCACGAACATTAGCAGGTGAGTCATCCATAAATGCAATATCAGTATATCCCCTTTCTATATGTTTCTCAATCCAATCTGCTTTCTTTTGTGGGTCTGCATCACCTAATGCAACTGGGTAAACATCCAACCCAAATTCTTTTTTAAAGTAATATCTAATTGGAAAAGTTAATTGCCTTGCAGTTAATATTGTAACCTTTTTTTGGGGATTAGATAACATTCTAATCAATAAATCCACATTTTTTTTAATTATTTTGGGATTTTTAAGTATCCTTTTAAAATCGCTATAATCAAACTTATCCCCAGCCTTTGGTTTATATACTGCATACTCACCAGGAGTCAATACCGTTTCTTTACCATCTTTGTGGGTTACTTTAATATTAGAGGATGTCTTTACCAAAGTATCATCCAAATCAAAAACTCGTAATACTTTTCCCATACATATAAATATACGAAAAAAAGTTTAATTATTCAAATTATTTTACGGGATTTGATTTGGTTTTTTCCCCACGTCTCCTTGCTTCCCTACCATCGCAATGTGCTTTTTGAGAAAACCCCTTTGGATTATTACAATCTATTGATTTTTTGTATTTGTTAGTCCAATCTTCTCTTAACTTTTTTTTTAATAATTCATAAATGCGGTTTTCTATGGTTTTTAACTTATCATAGTATTTCGGGTCCTCAAATATGTGGTCTTTTGCTATCTCAAATGCCACTTTTTTATCATTGGTATGTTCCATTTCCACTTTCATACCTTTTGCTATTTGAGATTTTATTTCATCTACACCCACCCCATGCTTTTTTGCCAAATCCCCCAATGAGTATTTATCTGCCAACCCACCAGGAAAAGCATCTTCATTTCGGGCTTTACTTGCTTCAATCGCTTGTAATTGTTTTAAGGCATCTTTATATGTGGTATGTGTTCCTAATCTATCTCCGCCTGATTTTGGATATACTACCCATTTACCATCTACTTTTTTAATAGTTTCAAATGTATATTCAGGCGATGGTGTTGCAAAATTTGATTTTCTCATTATTGTTTTTGCAATTGCATCATTTGCTTTTATCATAAATGGAATATTGATTTTGGTTCTATTATCTTTTACCACAATCTCATCATACTTTTTAAGAAACTCTAAAAATTTTATCTTATTCTTTGATAATCTCTTAAAAAATCCAATTAATTCTGCCGATGTTATTTCTTGTCTATTTCTCGGGTCTTGCAATCTATCAAAAAAATGCTTGCCAGTAAGAACTACATTTATAGGATTTAGTTCTTTATCAGCAAATTTATCAATATCAACCAAATCAACCATAGACATTTCAGTCAATTTCCCCTCAAATTGCCCACGCGTATTAACCTTAACCCAACCACCACCAGGAATATCAAATATTCTTGCAGGAATTGGTATTATTCCCGTCTTTGGTAGATATGATAAGTATTTTCTATCAATATGTATTACCCTAACTAAATAACTACGAGTCCTATTATCAACACCAACCAATTCAACTTCTACTGGGACTGGATTTCCATCTATTTTTAGTTTACCTTTGTAAATATTTCCTTTAGTATGTTTTGCCTCCGAAACATCACCCTCCGGTGCAGGTGGTTCGGGTGTAGGTTCTTCTGGTGTAAGTGGCTCTGATGGTTCTTTTTTTTGAACTAAATCAATAGGAAATGCGTAAGTATATCCACCACATCTCTTTCTATATTCTTGTTCGGTTTCACCCTTTTTTCTTGAGGAGCAATTTGCCATTTTCTAATCTTATATTTTCTCTAATAAACCCAACAAATGTTGGAGTTTTACCCTCCTGAACAATTACATTTTTTAAGTGCTTTTTATATAAGTAAGCCAAAAATGGTATTAATTCTTTCACCATTGCATCCCGCTCTTTTCCAAAAGAACCTTTTAATTCTGTAGGAGGTACATATTTTTTATTCTTTGCAAATGGTTTTGTTGAATCCAACCACCGAATCTCATTATCAACCCGTCTGGGGCCTGTTTGTGAGCGGGTAGGATGATAAATAGCATCTTCAGCCCATTTTTTTAAATTATCCCGCGTTATTACCCATGCTTCTTTTATGGGTTTTTTTTTATTACAATCACAACTCATTTCTAACCCCCTTATGATTATCTATTTTATCTAAAATCTGGTTTAATAAACTAGCTTTAATATATCCTGCCATTGAAGCGTTTTTAAGAGCACTCACTAATTGAAATATCATAAAAGGCACAATAACTACTTCGCTCAACCACATAGTCCCTGCAAATCCCCTCTCAATCATTAAAACTGCTGATAATATTAATACCCAAACAACCGCATTTCTTAATACACTCAATGCTTTATATGTCTTAAAACCTTCCCGCTTAGTCCCTGCAATTATACCAAATATACCATCTACAAAAGTAACTCCAATTACGGCTATGTATTGATCTTGATTACTCATATATAATTGCATGAAATAACTACATATAAAAGCACAAAGGGCAGATACTGATGTTATACTTAATACAATGGGGTCGGTTAAGCCTGTATATTTCATTTTTTATTTAAGCAATGCGCAATATTCTTTAAAGTGCTTTAATCTATCTGGGAGACCAATTGTTCCACCATTAACACATTTTGTTACTGCTGTTACTGAAGCATCACTTGCATCTTTACAATGTGGTAAGCATCTTTGGAAAAACCAAGCAGCTGATAATAGTGGGTATTTGGTTGCTACCAAATCAGGATTACCAACAATATCTTCATTGATTGCTTTACCAAATTCAGTATAATTATTTTTTCCGGTCAATTGAATATACCCCCTACCTCTGAATCGGTATCCATCTCCACTCGCCTCATCACCATTACCCATTCTATTTCCATAAACTAAATTGGCAATTTTTTCAGGCTTTCTTTCATATTGAAGTGCTTTTGCTTCCGTTGGGAAATACTTTTTAAATATACCCAATAAACCCTTTGCACCATAGTTTAAGTTTTCTTGTACTGCCTTAAACCCACCACTTTCATGACCACACTGTGATAAAAAGTGTGCTACTTCAATTGGAGTATCAATTTTAAATTTTACGATGGTCGGTAGTTCAGCAATAACTTTATCCGGAACGTGTCCTTTTAGTTTATTAAAATCCATAATTATTTCTTTTTATCTACGATTGACCAAATACTACCAATAAGAGTCATAGCCGCTCCTATAATTTCCATTGTAACAGCATCTGTTGTTACACCATTCATTACTAATAATCCGCCTACAAATGTTAAGGTATGGCGAATAATACCAAGTGTTTGTTGTTTGTTCATAATTATCCTTTTTTGTTTTTTTTAGGTTTTTCTTCAATTGGAGTTTCTTCTTCAGTTTCTTTTTCAGCAGGTGTTTCCTCTTTTTCAACTTCCTCTTTTAAATCATCAAATTGTTTATCTAATTTGGAAACTTCACCCTTTGCTGTTTCTAATACATCTGCTACTTTTTCATCTAACTTTGTATTTGCAAATAAATATTTAAGTATAGCTTTAAAAATTTCTTTCATTTTTTACCTCTTTAAGTATAAATATATAAAAATATTAAAACACAAACAAAATAAACAAAATACCCCAAGTAGTTAGAGCAATTTTATTTATTTTTTGATTTGAAACGGTTTCCTTTGTAATTTCTCTTCTATATTGAGCAGATTCCGATGTAAGAATACTATCCAATATAATATTCATATTTATAGATTCTCTTAATAATGAATCTTGTTTTAGGATATGGTTAGTATATAATAAGTTTTTATTCAATAAGAATCCGGTTTTATTACCCAATGAATCTATTGTAAATTTATTAATTCTAAAAATATTATTAATATCCTCTCCCTGCTTTTTTGTCATCACAACAACCGTATCACTACCCTCAATTCTCTGATAAGGGTACGATTGGCTCCAACTTAAAAGGGGAAGCAGGAATATCATTACGTTTAATAATAGCTTCTTTTTCATATAATATCGTTGTTAATTGTTCTTTTTCTTCAATCAATTGTACTTTCTCTTCTTCTAAAGTTTTTATGCTATCTTTCATACTTGTTACTTCGGTAGCAGCAACTTCATCTATTTTTTTAACTAAATAATTTACTTTTTTTATTCTCTCCTGAGATTTTTTAAGTAATTCATCTAATTCTTTCTCTTTTGGGTCTATAGGTGTGGGATTATCAGCTAATACAGCAGTTAATCCAATAATGGCGATTAATGCCACAATGTAATATAAATTATTTGCCTTCATTTCTCAAAATCTCCAACATTTCAACCTTTGATACCATATACCCCAAAGTAGAATCACTTTTACGAATATGCTCTGTTAGTTTATCAACTTTTTGATTTAATTGAACGACTTCCGTATCACATTTATCTACCTGACCGGAGTAATTCATTTTAATATCAATATAAAGATAACCAATAGCTACTATTACTATGAACAGTAAACCTTTTACTGGGTCTTTACTAAATTGTTCAAATGTAATTGGTGTTTTCATTCTTCAGTATTCCCTTCTTTTTTACCGAAAATTTTATCAGCAGAAGCCAAACCTAAAGAACCAAATGAAAGTGCAGCAACCGCATTAATTAAAGCATCTGCGGGGGCAACACTAACATCTGTAAATTGATTGTGGTACATTGTAAAACACAACATTAAACCAGATACAATACCAACAAATTGTTTTGATGAGAATTTTCCTTTATCGTCTTGGAAAATTTGAGTAAAAAATTTTTTCATAGTTTCATCCTTTCGTTTAAACATAACGGAATCGACAAAACTTATTTTAAAACCTTATATAAATAGGTAATTTTTTGGAATAACCCACTCTATTCCAAATGGATCGTTGATTTTTACATCATTTTCTAATATTTCTTTTATTTGTACTCTCTCCCCCTCTATCAGGCTTCCTTTGTGGTTCGAAAATGTCCTCAACATTCTCACCTTTTCTCCCTTTTTTGGGTTTGAACTTTTCAAATCCGGCAGGTTCTTCATATTCATCATAGTTTCTTAAATCTACTTTTGGCATGGTGTTCTTTAATTTTTATTAAAAAATATCGTATATTATATTTTTACTAATTAATGGGTTTTTAATTTTTATTTTACCAACTGACATATCTTTTTTGTTTTTTATAAATATCTTAAAATAT
>OGVP01000020.1_pt1 | contig 21229 bp, 29 predicted proteins | sample 1575791 | NCBI WGS metagenome assembly OGVP01 (sample SAMN07581537, study PRJEB24739) | freshwater metagenome
CCCAGTCACGATATCGCATGAAGTCTTCGTAGCCGATATCCAGACCACGCTGCATGAGATCGCGACGTTGTCCGCCGATACCCAACTGCGCCTGCAGTCTCTGAAGATCCAGTTCCTGCTGCATTCCGCCGGTTCCACGCAGCAACTCTGCAGCACGAAGACGCTGCTCCAGTGCAGCACGATCTGCTTCCAGACCTTGGAACCCGAGCAACGCTCTCTGACGCTGTTGTTCGATGTTGAACTCTTGCGAGCGTGACAGGAACTCTTGTGCAGCACGGTTGGCAGCATCGCTCTGTTGTTGAGCATTTAAACCCAATTCTGCTGCTCGCTGACGCGCTTGTTCTCCTGCCTGTTGTGCTTGGAACTGGAACTGCTGCTGCTGTTGTCGGGCAGACTCTTGCGCTTGGAATGCACCCAATCCCATCTGACCTTGAGCCTGACGGGCTGCTTCAATTGCCTGAAACCCACGCAACCGGAACTCTTCTGCCGCCTGCAATGCAGCCTGATTCTGTTGCTGGGCAGACATACCCATCTCAACAGCACGTTGTCTAGCCTGCTCTCCTGCCTGTTGGGCTTGAAGATTAATGTTCGCTTGAAACTGGCGCTCTTGTCCGCCCATCTCAAAGCCGCGTTGTCTAAACTGCTCCTCTGCCTGACGAGCCGCTTCGTTCTGCTGCTGCGCTGTCATCCCCATTTCGGCAGCACGTTGACGTGCTTGTTCACCCGCTTGCTGGGCCTGCAAAGTGAACTGCGCCTGCTGCTGACGAGCAGCCTCCTGCGCTTGGAAATATCCCAAACCGCTCTGCGCTTGAGCCTGACGGGCTGCTTGGGTCTGCTGGAAAGCAGACTGTCTAAACTGTTCAGAAGCCTGACGAGATGCTTCTTCTTGTTGTTGTGCAGACATGCCCATTTCTGCCGCACGTTGCCGGGCTTGTTCGCCAGCCTGTTGTGCTTGCAGATTTATGTTGGCTTGGAACTGACGCTCTTCTGCGCCCATGCCAAAGCCGCGCTGACGGAACTCTTCCTGTGCCCGACGCGCAGCATCTTCCTGTTGTTGAGCGGTCATGCCCATGCGAGCGGCTTCTTGACGCGCAGATTCTCCAGCCTGTTGGGCTTGAAGATTGATGTTGGCTTGGAACTGGCGTTGTTCTGCCGTCATGCCAGTGGCACGAAGTCCAAACTCTTGCTCTGCCTGACGAGCGGCTTCGGTCTGCTGTTGGGCAGACATACCCATACGAGCAGCCTCTTGACGAGCCTGTTCCCCAGCCTGCTGTGCGCCAAAGCGCATTTCGGCTTCGCGCTGACGGGCACCTTCCTGAGTCTGGAACGCTTGAACACCAAACTGACCCTGCTGCAATCTCGCAGCACGATCCGCTTCAAAGGCTCTCTGTGCCTGTTCAAAGGCAGACTGTGCGCCACGGGCTTCAATACCTGCCAACTGCTGCCCCAGACCCTTCTGGCGCTCTGCTTCGATCAATGCCTCACGGGTCCCACCCTTGGCTCCCGCACGTGCTGCAGCGGCTCCCTGTTCGCTCGCTTGCATCTGCGAAGCACGAACCGCAGCCTGCTTTTCCACGTCCGTGACCATGCGCTGGTATGGGGACATGTATTGTTCGATGGCTCCGGGAGCAGCCAGACTACCGGCTTCAAAGCCAGCACCTAAACGACCAGCCTGATAACCGGGATCAAAACGCCCTGCTTGGTAACCACTCTGGATTTGTCCAGCGCGGTAGGTCGGAGAAACAGTTTCGGCTTGAAATCCGGGCTTGAACTGCCCCGCTTCATAGCCGGGAGTGAATCGCCCTGCTTGATATTCAGGAGTGTATGCCTGTGCCTGAAACCCCGGCGCAAACGTGCCTGCTTGGTATCCCGGAGTGAATCGACCGGCTTGAAACTGTGAAATAAGATCTTGTGCAGTATATGCTTGACCGGCAGTGCCTGCCTGATAACCGGGAGCAAACTGACCGGCCTGATAATCACTGCTAATCCGGCCAGCCTGATATCCGGGTTGATACTCGCGAGCCTGAAAACCGGGAGCAAACTGACCTGCCTGATAACCTGAAGTGATCGGAGTAGGGGTGTAACCCGGAGCATAGGTTCCCGCCCGATAGAGATCGCCAAGTCCGCCTGCAGTGTACTGGGATTGAAACTGTCCCGGCGTGTACCCCGTCTGAAACTCTCTGCCACGATATGTGGGAGAGATGGCTTGCGGGTTGAACTGCCCTGCGATCTGCGCTCCGCCACCGCCCGGAACTCCGGCGATCTGGCGGAAAATGTCCGTGGCTTCGTTGATCTGGGTCGGACGACCCAAAGCCATGATGCCGCGCTGGGCAAAGGTTTCCTCAGGCGCAAACTGCGCGAGGCGCTGGCCCATGTAAGGTTCATAGGGACGTGCGCTTTCGAACATCCCTCGTTCAAGGGCTGATCGAAAATATGGTTCAGCATAAGGAGGAAGACTGGTTTGAGTAGTCTCAACCTTCTGTGTACCAGATGGCGCTCTACTGCCTTTGCTCATTGTTTAAATCTCTTCTCGAATACAGTGTAGGCTTTTTCAAAACCATCTTTTTCAAGCCATTTCCAGAAGCCAATCCTTGCGGTGGCCTCTATACCATTGCATCCGCTGTCCTTAGCCCAATTGTTAAGAACATCGAGAAGTTTAAATGCCCATTTATCTAATCCAGAACCACCGAGAAACTCGATAGAAAGCATTTTGCTGGAAGGATAAAAAACATTCTGTGTAACTGCTACACAATGAATAATGTTTTTATCATCGAAAACAATCCAGATTTGTTTTTCATTTCTTAGTGCCCACTCAAAAAGATGATCCATGGTCCATCGATCATTGGATCTTTCCACTGCTGGCTCCAACAAAGGAGCCAAAGACGGCCAAGCAGACTCAATATGCGCTGGAGGAACTAGCGAAACATAAGTCTGCATTTCTTGAACGGCAGCATTCATTGACTGAGCGTCTCCATGAGCGGACGGGGCTGCTCAGGGGTTCCTGTGCGAGCCATGCGAACGGCCTGACTCAGTTCATCAAGGATGTCAGCGCCTGACTTGGAACTGCCATCGCCGAGTCCTGAGACCACATCCGCCGGGATGATGTACTCACCGGGCGATACGGCAACCGGACGCTGTGCGCCGATCATGCCCATTACCTGATCATCCATGCCACCGCCGTTGCCATCCACCATGCCTTCAGTTTGGGCATTTGGAACCTGCTGCTTCAAGACAGCATCACGCAACTGACGGAACGCATCGACACCAAACTCTTCGATGAACATCTGGATGATTTCATCCGGTTGCTCAACTTGACCCAAGATAGCCTGCATCGTCATCTGAATAAGACGATCATATTCTCCAGCCATCTCAGCCTGAGGATCAGCAGGCGCTGCCTCAGACAGCATCATTTCCATGTTGGCATCAGGGGGAACCTGACCACCTTCTTGGAACTGCATAGTTCTAGCAAAATCATCAAAGTTTGGGCCTATTGCATATTGGGGCAAAGGTCCAGTCGAATAATATGTATCTTGCGGAAGCACTGTAGGTTCTTGAACTAAGTTAGCCGAGTTTGCGGCACTCATTTCTGAAAATCTTCGACTTAAATCAGGCTGATTTAAAATATCGTAGTAAGGTTCAACGGCTGGCCGAACATTGATCAACTCTTCCATCGGACGGACAAAGCCACTGGGAGTGGAGCCGCCCGGATAAGAAAGAATCTCTCGCGGTGGTTTATTTGCCCTACTGTAAAAATCAAGGAAACTATCCGGGACTCCGGAGTTATCAGGAAGCGGCGATACCGTTGGCTGCGTTTGATTTAAACCCAATTGCTGAGTGCGTCGTTCAGGAAGCGGCCTGAACCCACGGTTACCCGGATTCCTCGGTATCCGAGGAGTCGGATCAAACGGCTGGAATCCTTGACCACCCTTGCCCCCCATGATCGGAGGCGGAGGCGGACGATACCCCATTCCGCCACCTTTGCCGCCCATGTTCGGCGCAGGAGGACGATACCCCATGCCACCCCCTTTACCACCCATGATGGGTTGAGGCTGAAAACGCTGGGGAGGCGGAGTAAAGATCTGACCGTAAGTACCATAGCCCATCACAGGCTGGTTAAACGGCTGACCACTCTGCATGTAACGGAAGTAGTCGTTGGAGTACCGCTGCGGCTGAAACTGATCCCCATAAGGATTAGGAGCCTGCGGGTTTGTGGATGGAGTTGAAGGACCTCCTTTACTAGGAGGTGCGTTGGATTTGTTTCCCATGCTCATGTCAGCACCTCAGAATGCGTACATCATGCCGGGTTCATTACCCGGCTGATACAGTCCGTACTGGTCTTGATAGCCGCCGTAGTAGCCGCTGTAGGGCTGGCTGTAGATGTCGAATGCGTTCCCGTATCCGCCACCATATCCGCCGCCATATCCACCACCGTAGGAGGGGCTGCTGTAGCCACCACCCTTGCCACCCGGCATGCTGCTGTAACCACCGCCGTAACCGCCACCAAAGGGGTTCCCGTAGTCATAGCCGCCGCCGTACGGGCTGCTGTATCCGCCGCCCTTACCGCCAAACATGCTGGCGTAGTTGCCACCGCCGGCGCGGCCGCGACCGCGACCGCCACCCGATCCTTTGCCACCGGGCATGGATGGAGCCTGTGGATAAATCTCTTCAGGCTGACGGAAGTACGAAAACTCAGGTGCAATACCGGGGAGATATCCGCGACCACCGACATCCAGTGCGCCGTAACTGGCGTACGGAGCCGCAACACTGATGTTGCCGCGCAGTCGGTTCTGGATATCAGACGGACTGGACTGACCAAATATGGTGTCGTAGTAGCCGCCAGACATATTGTTTAAACCATACTGATCGCCGAACATGCCACCCATTTGATATCCCTCAACTCGTCCACCTGCAGCCATACCCGTTCTGGGACGCAACTGCGGGTAGGCTTTCATGGCAGTTTCGATGGCTCGACGAGCGTCTTCTTGGTATTTGCGCTTTTTATCTTCTTCATCCAAACCTTGTTCTCGCGCAATACGATCCATTTCCTCTTGTTGACGCATACCTTCGGTAACACTGGTTCCCGCGTATATTGGCAAAAAAGAACCCGGTTCACTCAATGCAGACAAAAACTCTCCGGGTTTTTTAAGGACAGCACCCGCTCTTTCTGCACCTGTTAACGGAGCATTAAGAATTGATTCTCCTGTTTGACCGAGGTTAGCCAAAGACTCCCTTGTCATTGCGCCAACATCAACAGGAGGTAATGCAAACTCATTGGCAGCGGCAGTAATTGTCGGTCCTGCGGACGGAATCGGCGTAATGCTAGCCGGGGCTGGGATATTGGAAACTGCCGGAGCAAAATCCTTGACTGCTGTAGGGGCGCTCTTCAATGCATCGGACGCTGCGCCAAAGGCTTTGCCTAGACCGAATCCGGTAAGCCCAGAGATGATGCCTTCCTTGAGATCACCTGTGGCTGCAGTGGTCGCGAGGCCAGATCCAATGGCTCCTGATAAAGCAGCATTACCAGCAAGGGTTGCACCTAAACCAGTTGCCCCGAGACTGGTCATCAAAGACGGCAGAAATGCTTGTCCAAGGAACGATCCAAGCAATGGCGCAAGAAAAGGAAGAAAGGCTTCAGGTTGACCAGTCACCGGATTAATGGTCAATTGTCCTGTTGGAGACAAAGAAGACAGCATCTGAACCTCAATGGGGTTCATATGCACTAACTGAGAATCACCTAGCCTTCCATATGAAGCCAAATGATCAGCGACTTGTTTGTATGGCATCGATTGCATGTCTTTTCTCCGATTCTCTAATTCTGTTTGAATGGCGTTTAAATTTCAATAAGATCACTGGTTGGATTCGTAGTTCGATACCCAAGTGACCGTTAAAATGATCGAAGGTATACCGGGAATGTTTCCTGATGCAGATACATAAGGGGCAACTACATCGGTGTCAGGTGATTGCCAAGCCAACTCAAAATAGTCCCCGGCTTCTACCACCAACAGAAAATTCCACGCAGGAACCAACTCAGCATTTGGGCCATCGATAACAATTTTAGAAGCAGAATTTGGAATATTAATTCCATTGATTCTTGGCCAAATGTATACATCAGCGTTGCCACCACCAGTTACATCCAGTTGCATTGAAAATTGAAAGTTATAAACACCAGTATCGTTGATGTATATCTTGGATGTGGGAACCCCACGACTGATCTGAAACTCTGATTCAACAGAATTAAACTTAAAAAGATTGACTGTATTTGCTACTGGATTTGTCTGTGTCGTTGTATCGTAATAAGAAGCATGTGGTATCGGTGAATTGACTTTGTTCGTGACCGAGTTAAAAAACAGGCGTAGTACGTTTGTCAACTGATCCTGATAGCGTTGCTCGTACTGTCTTGGCGCAACAGGTAGGTTTGGTGGGACAATAGAAGTTGGCGTACCCATTACCGTTTACCGTCCGGACGAATATCAAACCTCATGGCACCCATCTGCCATGCTACACCCAATGCAGTCGATGCGATTCTGAACGCCATCTGTCTGGCTCTAACACGGGTATAAACTTGATCAGTGTATTGCTCAATCGGAAGCACAACCGTGGCTGTCACTGCATCAGAATCCGGTGTGCCATAGGCAGAACCCGGATAGTTTCTAGGATACAAAGACAGTGTCACTGCCGGAGTGTTAGTGGTAGATCCCAGAAACTTCACGTCCGGGATAATTCTGGAAATAAATTGGAATGAATCGCCGTCTTGGATGTCGAAGTCCGAAGACTGAATGAAACATTCAATTGGCTCAGGGGTTCCCGTCGAAACATCGTCCCAGCCAACTTCGTGGAACATCACCTGATTCGGCGCGACAAACGAGACTTCAGTATCGATGGTGTGCGAAGCAGCAGTTGTACCGCCAACACCGCGAACACAACCGGTAAGAGTATTACCACTAATGCCGGTATAACTAATTTTCTCTGAATCGATCTGAACTATTCCAGAATTGGGATAGGACGATGCATTGATCAGAGATATGGTAGTGACTGAAGAGTTGATGGCCGTATCCAGATAACTGGTCTGGATGCCGAAAGCCATCATGGGGTTTTTACGTATGGTCTGAGGTGCAAATGCTGATCTGTTTAAACTTCCATATGTCCAAGAATTCTCAAGGTAATTAAATACAGCAAAACTATCGTTGACATAACTGTTTGTAGATGGATAAAACCACCAGACTTCACTGAAAGCCTCGTTGTTGCCGCAGGTTACTTGAGCAATCTGATCTTGGTTCAGAGTGCTGAAGATGTGCTGACGAATGGTGCAGGGCAGCGTGTCAACGCGACCGTTGTAGATGAAGAACTTATCGGTCCCCATCCAGTACACAGTGTTGTTGATCGATGCAATGGCGTTCTGAGAGGCGATGGAAATGTCTTGGTCAAGGAGATTGAATCCCCAGACAAAGGGCGGACCCAGATACTGCATGGAAAAGACTGCAGTGTCGGTCACTATCAAGATTTCCTGACGAGTGGATATTCCAACAACAATCTCAGATCCACTGGATAACCGACGTTCACCAGATTGGTTAGTGACTTCGGGAACCCATTCCCATGGATTCTCTTGGTCTGACCAACGAACCAACAACGGATCAAAGTCAGTGGTGAAGTCTGACGGGCTATAAGGTGTGGCACCGAGTGCTATAGTGAAATCGTTCAACGGAGAACCAATCACCAAATTGGTTTGACTGGGAACTTGTCTTCCTGAATAACTGAAATTCAAAGCAGTATTGGTTAACGATGATGTAGTCGCTACAGAAATAGTGACCGAGGTTCCACCAGTCCATGTATCTGTAACAAAGGTTCCAGTAGAAACACCGCTTCCAGATATCACTGAACCTGTGTTAATGCCTGTGGCGTCTGCGACAACAATGGTTGTTGCACCCGAAGCCGCAGTTCCAGTCGTTGAAAATTTGACAAGGCTGTTGGCTTTGTCTGATAGGGTAATGGCTCTAGCCCATGTTGTTGTATCTATGGTCCAGTAATAGATTGAACCCCTGCGTTCAGCAAATATCAAATCATCCCCAAAATTAAATTGAGACCACAGTCTCAATGGGACACCTTGTGGATCTGATGAACCCCATCCTCCAAACCCCCAAGGGGGTCCACCCCATCCAACCTGTGTGGTGTAAACAGCGGCACCAGCATCGATCTGATATGCGGCTATAACATGAGATCCACCACCCGTCACAGTGGATGCCGCAATGGAAGGTCCGAAAATAGTGAAAGTGTCTGATCCCGGTACAGAGATGATTTCGTATTGTCCACTGATGAGAAGCGTTGATGCTCCCACCACAAAAGAACTTGCACCAGTAAAGGTAACATAGGAACCAATGGTGGTTCCGTGACCCGTGGATCTTACGACAATACTTTTGCTACCTGATGTGGTTGTAAAAGGATTTAAAGTAAGGCTGACGGTGCTGGCAATAGGGGTGATGTCGTTGTAGGTGCCACCCAGTTCTACATAGTATTTCTGATTGGTTCCTACACCCAACAAGTTCTGACCGGCAATAGCAACCCAGTTCCACAAAGAACGTGGAATACCAAAAAATGTTCCTCCAGAGGAACTTTGGTTAACCCAGCCGCCAATTTTCTGGGCAAATCCACCGCGAAAACGAACTTTGTCTACAGAAAAAAACCCGCCTTCGTTGGCGTAATTAGTGGTCTCTCTGTTAACACCCGGTTTAAATGTTATTTTTGCGAGCGGCATCCGTCACTCTCCGCCATTCAGGTTTGGTTAATCCACGACTGAAGTGCGGAGTATCGACAAACTTAACTCCGTTGCCGCCCCATGAATTCAATGGGTGGAGCGATTCCCAGTAGGCTCCCAAAGGAGTAAGAATGTTCTTGTCGTAAGTCAGTTTGCCTTCCCAAAAGAAGTTCAAGTCCACTGCACGACGCTGTAAATGCAGGCTGTTCATAGTCCGGCTACGTCCAGTCTTGACGTAAATCTCTTGCTGCTCCGGGGTACGGTAGAGTTCCCCGGCTGTGATCACAAAGCCGACATCCGTTGCCTTCTGAATAAGACGGGTCACATCCAGCAAGAAAGCCGCTTGTTCAGTGATATTACTCATTTGAGGGCTTCCCTCAATTGATCCGATTTATCCTTGCTGCCCTGACTTGAACCGAAATAATAAGACACAATCTGAGTGGAGATCGCGGAGAGGACTCCAAGGATGTAGATGAGAATATCTTTTCGGCTGGCTTCTACCGGGGCGCTGTCGAACATCACAAAGCCGAATAGGACAAAAGTTAACCCAATAACACCCAATGCAAGGACGGGCGTCACGATCTTGTTGAGAAGCGGTGCTTCCTTGCTCGTCGCAATGGCTGACTCACGATCCCGCGCTGAGTCCACATCTTTCAAGCGCATGTCGAGTTCTTGCAGGTCAAGTTTGTTCTCTTCCAGTTTCAGCCGGAGGAGTTCCTCTTCATGCTCCATCTCCGCGATCTTGACCTTGGCAATGTCTTCTGAAGACATGTCAGGTTTCAGTTCCACCCCGAGTTTTTCTTCCACGACCTTTTTGCCTTTGGCAAGCACTGCGTTGGCAACAAGGTTTAAACCGTTACTGAGTAACGGCTGAAGGATAGGAAGAAGTGCGGCTGGAAGTGGCATTAAGTATTCTCCAGCGCAGAAACACGAGCGCGAAGTGATTGAATTTCTGCAATAAGAAGCGGAACCACTGACGAATAATCAACTTGTTGATATTTTGGCGATCCATCAGGATTGACGGCTCCTGCTTCTCCGGTGACACAAAACGGAATAACTTGCTGAACTTCGTCGGCGATCATCATCGGGTAGATCGCTGTCGCCCAGTTCATCTTTCCTTGGTAGACATTGAGTTGATCAATGAGTTGACCGCTGTTGGTTACAGGGCCATAAATCGTTTTTGCTCGACGATCAGAGGAAGTGTTATAGGCCACCAATCCACCCGCACGATTGTAGGTAATCGACCCGCGAGGTGTGTAAACGGTCTCAGTAGCAAATACTAAAAATTGATTATCTCCAGTAGCAGCGTTATTCCAAAATCCTGATACAGGGTCGATTGCGCTTACTTCTGTTTTAAAAAAAGTTGCAAACGCTGTTGCCCCTGTCGTCTTTACTTGAAAAGGTACATTAGTTGAATAAACATTAGTCGTTGACCCCACTTTTGCAGAACTAGAAATCGTCGCACTGGTAGCCGTAAAATTGGTGACACTTAAACTAGCCGCATTGTTTATAAGATAACTTGTTGCTTCTTCGATATCTGTTCCATCTGAAACAAGAATTTGTTTTGCGCCGTTTGCGATAGTGACACCTGTTTGTCCAGCGACCTTCATCGTGATGGTGCCGGAGGTGCAGTTGTTGTAGACAAAATAAAGTTTCTTGTTGGACGGAACAATTACCGTGCTGCCGTTGCCGGTGAATTCAAGAAACATATTTCGTGCAACACCCGTTGCACCATTTGGAATGGTAAGAGTAAGAGTGACACCGGAGGTTAAAGCCTGAGTCTGGTAGCCACTGATTGCTTGTTCAATCAAGGTTCCCAAATTGGTATTGGTGGTGTTACCCCATGTACCCGCCTGATCGCCGGTTCCGGGCAATTCAAGTGCAAGATTAGTGCTGTATGTACTAGGCATTTTTAAACCTCAGAATTTAGTTACGCCCAGCCTCGTGCTGGATTGTCCGGCGTTTCGATTAAGATTTCTGCGATTTCATTAACATCAAAATCGCTCATGTTAATGACACGCAAATTAGCGTGGAATCCGTCAAGCGGTGCGGTGATCTGCACTTCCATGCCCTCCTGCTCAATGACCTCGCCCGTGGGCCGGTAGATCGTGCCGATCACATCCAGCGCGTACTTGTGGCCGTCGGTCACCACCCAATCATGGTCGGATGTCCGCTCTTCCTGCGGAATTTTACGCACGACCCCTGCGGCCTCTAGCGCGTTGTACAGCGCCGTTTCGGTGTCGGCTTTTAGGTAGTAGTCGTTCATGCCGTGAGTGCCTGTAAGGTTGCCTACGCCGCTATCGGTGTCCAGATATCAGAACTACCCGTGCTAATCGGTGTCCACGGTCCAGTCGGTACCGGCACAATTTTACCCCAAACTGTGACTTGTCCAACGGAACCTGTCGCAGAAACTCCAGTAATTAATGCAACCGCATTACCCGTGACATTGACTGTTCCTATCTGACCTGTAGCCGAAACCCCGGTGACTGGGGCAATAATACTGACAACAATGGTGACTGAGCCGAGTTCGCCTGTCGCCTCAACGCCCGTGACCGGCACATTCGCAATACCGGTGACAAAGACATCTCCAGTCTGCCCAGTGGCTTCAACCCCTACCGCAAAGACATCGGCGTTGGCGGCAACCAGTACGGAACCGAGTTCACCCGTCGCTTCAACGCCGGTAACAGCAAACAGAGCGTCTGCCGATACAGTAACAGTCCCGATAAATCCAGTCGCCTCAACCCCTGTGACTTCAGCAACGAAAGTAGAAAATGCTATTACTGTACCAACTTGTCCTGTCGCTTCGACTCCTTCTTCAATAATGACTGCACTGGCAATAACAATCTCATCGCCCAGTTGCCCAGTAGCCTCTACTCCAATGACAACAACGACAACACTCCCCGCTTCAAGCGCAGAGAATGGAGCGGCTGAGAATGGAGTGAAGCCAAGCATTTAAACTATGGTCGTTCTTGAGGTTGAACTGGATTAGTAAGAATTTGATCTGCTCTGACCTGACTCAAAAGGTTCTTGCTAACAAGATTTGCTACACCATCCTTGGTGCGTTGATTGTCTAGGTCAATACTGCTGACCATGTTGAATGTCTCAACCCACGCAGCAACCTCTATATCGGTCTTAGCGGAAGACAGAATGCCAACATATTCAGCATCAGTTAAACGAAAACGGAATGAAGCCTTTGTTATGACAGGTGCAATATAAGTCTGTGGCTCAGGTCCAACTAGTCGGTAATGTCCCGGATAATGTTTTTCCACGAATGATTCATCAGCAATAATGGTATTAATAATACTTCCGGAATTATCCAAAATTTCGTAAATCATTTTTATGGACCCCATACAATGATAACTGCACCACTACCACCAGCAGCCGTCGTTGAAGTGTGAGCACCAGAACCGCCACCTATACCGGGAACACCAGTTGATCCAGCGCCAGTACCAGCAAATGCACCGGAAGTTGTTGTTCCAGTACGAGCACCAGTACCGCCACCGATTCCGGCGTTAACAGCGGCACTGCCAGCAGTACCTCCACCTACTGCATAAAATAAAGAAGGAATTGCTATGGTAGTGGTACCAGTAAATATAGAAATGTCAGAACTTGCGGCACCATTTACTGTTGCACCTGCAGTTGATGTTGCAGCCCCGCCCGAACCAAACGAGCCTCCACCTCCGCCAGCAGCAACGGAATTAACGCCAGATGCTGTTGCATTACCACCATTGCCTCCTACACCCGCACCACCACTGAATGCTTGATGATATTCATTATCACCACCATTGGATGCATTACCGCTGTTGTAAGCCTGTCCAAACCATGCAACAGCGCCTCCTCCGCTCCAAGCCCCGCCACTAAACAGACTAGCCTGATGCTCGACCGAACCGCTTCCACCGCCTTGAAGATTATAATCGCCACCAAAAGCGAAACCGCCGCTAACTCCAGAATTAACGCCTCTAGTTGCCACTGAAATAGGTGTTGATCCTCCAAGGCCACCTCCAGCAAACAAAGAAATTCCGGGACCGGAGACGGTTGTTGCACCACCATTATTACCAGCGGCACCACTAACACCAGCGCCGCCTGCACCTATAGTGACAACAATTACTGAATTAACTTTTAAATAAATTGATTTTATTGCAAGACCACCTGCGCCGCCGCCAACCGCGCGCCCATTACTGATACTGGCGCCCGATCCCCCAGCGCCAATAGCAAAAAATACATAATTTCCAGTTCCGGGTACAACCCAACTTTTTGAAGAAGTTATAAGTTGTTCATTACCTTTTGGGAATTGCGTAGACATATTCGAGCAAAACAAAGGAAATCCAAGCCCTGCACCTTGAAACGCTCCAAAGTTCATTAGAAGTCTCCAGCGCGAGTCACAATAAAATTAAAAGATTCTGAGTTATTTGTTGTTGCTCCTAAAATCCATCCATTTTTAAGTAGCAAAGACTGATTGAGTAATGAACAACTCCACACAGGAACACTTGTGCTTGGATTAACTACTGGAACAAGAATTTCTTGCCACAAACGTGGTAGTGCTACGTTATCTCCAACAAAGAGCCTTACTGCCCCTACAGTCGTACTCGCAGTAGCAGTGATATAAATATCGTCAACACGAGTGCCATTTGACGCCCCAACTACCAAGGTACTAATAGTTCCTGATCCAGTTCGTTGTGTATTACCAGTAGAAACTTGAACCTGTGCAGTTAAAACTGTTGCTGCGTATTGTGCTGTAGTAGCCATGTGTATACCTCAAACGATGCCATAAGACTGGACGATGTAATCTTGTGCGCCGCCAGTGCTTGAATTAGTGATAGTGATGGAACCCGATGCGTTCGTTACCGTAATTCCTGAGCCTGCTGTCAACGTAGCAAGTGTGTAACCTGTACCGTTCCCAATCAGCAGTTGACCGTTGGTGGGCGCACTGGAAAGTCCAGTACCACCTTGTGCTCTACCAAGAGCATTGGTCAGCGTCAGGCTTGTGGCAGAGAAGTTTGTGCCGATGAGTGTCGTGATGTTGGCAGAAGTGCCAGTCAGAGTCGTTATGGTCGCACTAGCGCCGCGAAGTTGCGTTGTAGCCGTGGTACCAAATGTCGTACCAGTCAAGGTTGTGATGTTGGAGGAGGTGCTACTAAGTGTCGTAATAGTTGCCGAAGTAGCCGTCAAATTGCTTATTACAACGACGCCACTTTCATTACCATAAACGGCACGACCTGCGGGGTAATCTACGAAAACATCTTTAGACCCAGCAGAAAAAGTGACCTTGGCCCCACCTGCGCTGGAAGACAGCACAGTATCTCGGGACAACGTAGTGCCCGAAGCCGTGTAGGTACCGATACCGACTTCCCATTCAGTTACTCCTGCAATCGTGTAATAGGTGGTATTCCCATTACCAACGACAGAAAAAGACTGATAACCGGCTTTGGCACCGGCAAGCGTAATAGTCCCGCTACCTGTGGTGGTAGTGGTTTCTAGAACACGATCTGCGAGTACGAGTGCCATTTAAACACCCGATTAAGCAATACGAATAATTGCAGAAGTCGAATTCGGAGTTGGAAATTGGATCGTGAAATTTCCAGCGGTAGAAGTTTTATCTGATCCAAAGTCCAAAACAGCCACCGACTTGTTGCTTTGGGTTGAGTTGTAAATCAATGCTCCACGAGCAGTCAGTGTGGCGCTTGCGAATGTCAAATCATCGAAGTCCAAGAACGCAGTAGTCCCAGAAGAAGTGGGTGCCTGAGAAACCGTAAGTGTTGCACCACCAGCGGTGTAGTTGGTTCCCGAAGACGACACTTCGTCAGAGGTGGTGTAAGCGGTAGTCGATGCACCAAGTGTCGCAGACGAAGTATACAAAGCCAGTTTAAATACATCAGGTGCAGCCGTTGCACGAATCACTGCTGAACCGAATGCTTGAATTCCGTTCAAGATTTCAACTTTGAACGATGTAGTCATTGCTTGACTGATAGCCATTAGAAATCTCCAATTAAGTTTGAAATTTTCGTGTAACCCTGTTGATCAAGTTTCTTGCAGATCAAATCACGTTCAGCCTTTTGGGCTTCAGTGAGATACTTTATTAACCAATGCTGCAGTGCTTCTTTGGAGTCAACACTGAGGATGCGGTTAACCGCACGTTCTGCAATTTCTTCAACGGTGTGTCCACGATGGTGGGTCGTTTGAACAAACACTTGACCTAATTCTGATGTTGCACTGAAACTCATGTTCTCACCGGAAGTCTTACTTGACCTGAACGATAGGCATCCTGACGATCCAGACCGTCTCCAAGGCGATCAATCTGGGCCAATGCCTCTTGGTATTTCTGTTCGTATGAAGCCACCATATCGGCTTCTCCTTTGAGATAGGTATAGGCTTCCCGGAGTGTTCCGTATAACAGAACAGTTTCAAAGTTGGTGCCTAACCAAGTGGTTCCTACGTTTACGATAGACGGCGGATAATAATAATAATTTAATTCCAATGTGTATGTAAGATCCGGGGTTGGACCCAAAAGCATGGTTTCATCGTTCCAGATCGCGTAGTACTGAGGCAAACCTTGGGTTGCAGATTGGGTGTAACACTCTCGAATAAAGTTAACGTCTTTGTTAATTAAGAACGAATAAACATTGGTGGTGGGATGAATAGCCGCCAACGAGAACGTGGACAACCAATCAGATGGAAGTGACATGTAAGGGTTGCCAACCGAAACATTAGAGGTTGAGTTCTGCCGTAAAGCGGGAATCTGAACAGAGTTATAGATTCGTTCTTCGGCCAATTGAACGAAATTGGGAATATTGCTCACAAACGACGTTTCTGTCGATTGGACGTATTCTTGAACCAAAGTTGAAAGTTGTGAATAATTCATGTTTAAACTAACTCGTAGAGACCGTCACGGTTCCAACAGCACCAGCCGCGACCAGCAAGTTGGGTGTCAGGGGGTCATCATACGCCTCACCACCGCCCACTGGATTCCATCCCCATTGGATGTTTCGACTGGCGATCAATGACTGATCTGGTCTGGCATCCTTGAGCGCCTGCGGATCATCCATGGGAACCTTGCCCAACTGCAACTGGGGCTGGTCCACATCCAGACATTCTTCGCAGACAAGGTTTCCGGTCCAAATTTGATCGTAGATCTCCTTCCGTAAGTCATGCAGTTTAAACTGGAATCCGCACATATCGCAGAATCCAATCGCATGTTTTCCGGAGGAAAACGGCTGAACCACCGCTATCCTCCGGTGACGTTAGACATGAATGGCAGGAATCGGGAAGCGGCTTTTTCGCGGTCTTCGCCTGCGGCCAACTCAAACTGGGCTTCGTACTCTGACTTGAGGAACGGAATCCTGTCTGCGGCTTCCGGTTTCTTCATGGCGATGTAATACGCCAGACCTGCAACGAGACAGGGAAGGAACCGTGCTGGTACGTCCATGGTGTTGGCACCGCCAGATCCCACATCCTGAATTCTACGGATGTACCAATAGGCAAGGGTGTAGGTTTGGACGTTATCCGGCACCGGCCACAAGTAAACAATCGGGGCATCCCTCTGGCGATCCACATAAATCTGCAGCGGACGGCCTTGGGTCAACTTGTTGTTGAGCATGGCGTAGTCAGACACCGAAATACGGGCCAGACTGTAATCGGCCTGCTGGGTGGTGTTGCCATCATAGATACGCAACTGATGCTCAATGAGATCAATGGTATCGGCAGGCATCGTGTAGGTGTAGGTGCCCGGAGTCAGGACTTGGGTTCCCGTCTCCACCGTCCACAGATTGATGCCCCGGTTCTGCCATTCCTGCGCCATGAAATTCATGGAGCGACGAGCGGTCCTCAGGTCATAACCTGTCCGCAATTCCAGACCTGCGCGTTCGTAGGCTTCTTCTACGATCTCTGCGAAATCTGGATTAAACGTCGCTGTGCCGCTCGTAGCCATTAACGATAAGCGCCCTTGGTTTTACCTTTGATCGCACAACCATCAATCAGACCGCCACCAGCATAACTCTTTACAGAACCGCCACTTTTGTAAGACGACCCACGAGACAACCGGGCGAGACCTTCTGCAGTTTCTTTCAGTAATTTCATACGCTCTGCATAATCAGACGCAGCAGAAGCACTACGTTCCCGTTCAGCCAAAGTCGCCCCACGGACATTAACTCTGCCTGATTGACCAAATGACGTCGGACCACGAATCGCTCTGGCTACAGGGACCATGGACAGCGCGGTGCCAACACCAAATTTCAATGCTTCTTCTTTTTGTTTCGGAGTCAAATTGGACAAGGCTTCACTAGTTTCTCCGTACTCACCTCTGTATCTCTGTCCGGGAGTTTCTCCCCGCCTTGCCGTTACAGTAACGGTTGGGGTGCGGTTTCCGCCACGAGTCGAAGGACCCCTGCGAGGTGGAGCAGTTTCTTCTGAAGTTTTGCTTTTTTCTCGCAGTTGTCTAAGCAAACTTAAATTCCCCTCAAGGGTTTTGGGGCGATTCTTGTAAGCCTCCGGATCGAGACGCCTAATTTCTGCGCCAATTTCTCCGTAACGCTCTTTATCTGTCATTTGAGATAATTTTTTCATTTACAAACTCCGTAAATAATTATTTAAACAAATCTTCCTTTTGTTTTACCCTTGATTGCACAACCGTCGATACGTCCGCCTTTGGCGTATTTGACTGGTCCGCCAGCCATCATTTTGCCTTTGCCGTCAGCGGCAAAGAACGGAACTTTCTGTCCGTCCTTTTCAACCATCTTCAAACCGCCGCCTTGGGAATATCGGGTCATACCACCACCCATCATTTCACCTGAGTTTCCAATTTCTTTTTCAATGGTTATGGAAACACTGGAGTCTTTACCGTTCATCTTGCCCATCTTTCTTCCCATCAGGGAAGAGAGCAATCCCATGCCTTTCATCATGATTAACCCCTCGTGAGGCCGCGCATCGCGCAGCCATCAATACGACCACCCATGGACTTTTTCTCAGGCTTGCTCATGCCAGCCTCAGATAGCGCAATGGCAATCGCCTGCTTGCGTTTTTTAACCACAGGACCTTTCTTGCTACCTGAATGCAGAGTTCCTTCTTTGAACTCTCGCATCACTTTTCCAACTTTGCCCGGCTTTTCAATTTGCTGGGACATGTTTGCTCGTGACATCGCCATATCATTTACCTTGCTGTCTAAACGGTTTTACTTTTTTCGCGATGCCTTTCGGCTGCGCGACAAACTGCTTGCCTTGAGACTTGCCTTTCCTTTTTGCAGCCGTTGTACGAGCGTATTCTTCAGAACTGAGGCTTTTGATCGCAGCCTCTGGAAGATATCTTTCACCCGTTTGACTAGATGGTTTACCACTTTTTGTTCTCCATTTTTGATCACCCCAAGCCTTTAAGGATTGCTGCGGTGACTTCATGACTTATACCCGCCGCCCTTCTCTTTGTACTTCTTGGCCAGCAGTTGCGCCTTACGGGCTGACCATTGGCCAGCCTTGGTTCCCTGTACAGCGGAGCCTTTAATCTGGTTAAACAGCGCCTTACGCATCTCAGGCTTGGTGTAGTTACCTGCTGCATTCACTTTGCTTTTAGATTTAGCCACGTCTTTCACTCGTCATGATATTGGTTGCCAATCTATCGATCTTTTGCTCCAAACGATCCAATCGATCAAGGAGCATTTGAGAGTCCGCTCTGACTTCAGCCCTTGTTACATGATCACGCGCTATTTCTTCACGGGTTTTATTAAGAAGAATTCCAAGTCTTTGCAATTCAGAAAACTTGTCTTTAACCACCCAACCTATGATAGCGACAATGAAAGTCAGTATCATGTTCCAAATCATCATTTCCATGGGTCAACACTTCCATGCTCTAAGTGATTTATTGATTCGGCTGTTTGGATCATTTGCGGTTTTTGCGCTAGTTAATTTATTTTTCATTCCAGTCATCCGCGCACAAAACGATTTTTTGCGTGGACCGCCTTCAGGCTGTGGAGCCTTGAGACCGGGCTTCCCCGGATTTGCTTTGTTATAGGCAGCACGTCCTTTGGCATTTAAACCACCAGAAGGTGATTTGCCTTCTTTGCGTTGCCAAGCAGGCGTCTTGTATCCCATGTGTTATCCGCAAATAATTGTAGCGTTGGTGAGATTTGTAAGCGTCATCACAGCGAAATCGCTGTTGGCGCTTTTGGTCGTCAGTATTCCTTCTCCCGGAATAATCATGTCTTGAGACAGAGTTCCACTGGGAACAGCCAAGTTAAGCAGAACTTTATTGCTTGGTTTTGCGGTGAACACAATGGAACCGCTTGAACCGTTGCTGACGAAATAAACGCCCTTGATTCGGGTTCGTGGGAAAGCCAAATCACCGCCGTATCCAACCTTGATGTTTCCGGTTGATGTGGCACTGATGGCAACCGAATTGACTCGGGTATAGTAGTTTGTAGAGTAAACGATACCCGCACTAGGGCCAGTAACAGACTCTGTTACAGCGCCATCGTAACCAATGGCACCAACCTTTATTCCGTTGATGGTGAAAGTCTTGTTGGCGTCTGCACCGCTTGAGGTAATGGATACCTTGTATCCAGTTCCGTTTAAACCAACATCGTTGGCCAAAAGACTAAGTGTTCCACTGGCGCTACCAGAAAGAAAAAAGTAGTCGTCGTTAGAGTCAGGGCTGACCGCCCATACATCGTATTGCATTCTGATTCCCCATTAAATGAAGGGGGCTTTCGCCCCCCAAAGAATCTTACGGAGTCAGGCTTGAATACAGCGCGATGTATCTCGTGGTTCCACCGATACTGACTGGGATGCGTCCCAATTGAGTAGCCACTGTACCCGAAACACTGCCCGTGGTAATCGTTGTGGTCCCGATGACGAGAGTTGTAGCGGTGACAATAGTGGCTGAAACATTGCCAACAATGTCTCCCTCAAAACCTCCATCAGAAACAACCGGTCCAGAAAAACTTGTCTGAGCCATTATAAAACTCCTTCAAAATTCTGATTTACTATAAATTTTTAGTTCGAAAGGGGCTACAGGTTCTAACTCCTGTAGCCCCTATCCGAGTTTTCTCTAGGTACAACCTAACTATATATCAGGCAGAACCCGGAGAACCGTAGATACCCAACGGATCAGAGACACCGAACGAATAACGCTCGCGAGCCTTGTAACGGACGTTTCCGGTATCGAAGTCGCCATCCATGCTGGTCGTCATCGGGGTACGCACAAAGTGCTTCATCCCGTTTGGGATGTCCGTGACGATGAAGAAGGCATTGGTATCAGTCAAATAGTGGTTGACCGAATAGCCTTCCGGGATAGCGCCCATGTTGCGAATCGCGTTGATGTCGTTGTCAGCGGTCGCAGTACGGAGAGTGGTCTCCATCAAGCGTTCAGCAACAAACATCAATTGCGAAGGCACCACAAGACGGCGGGGACGGGCAGCAATGAGAAGCCCACGTTCGTCAGTGAAGTTCGCAATCGCGATGATTGCGTCTTCCAGCGAGGTCTCATTGAGGTCTGCACCCACCGTGGGACGGTTGGAGTTTGTTCCACCAGAAACCAGCGGGTGAGCGGTGCTGAACAGAGTCACACCGTCGCCCGACTGGAATGTGGTGAAACCGTTGTTCAAGAGCGCAGCCGCTTTCACCTGCTTGGTGTTCGCCATACCACGGGCGAGAGCCTTGGTGTAACGAGCAGAGAGTTGGTCATAGAGGTTGTCCTCCATGGCTTCCTCAGTGATCGAAAATCCCATGGCAATCGTTTCATGGTTGTAGCGAGCGGTGAACGCCTCTTGAGCGTTGTCGTAAGCGATGGCAGCGCCTTCGGCTTTCACCGGGGCGGTACCAAAACCCGACAACTTGACTTCTTCTTCGAAGGCTTTCTCCGAAGTCTCGGTCTCGTAGATGAGCGTGTGTTCATCCTCATACTTGGCATACTCCAAACCGTAGAGCGCGTTAAGCCCCGGAAGGAGTTCCTTCAACATTTGTGCGCGTGAAATAGCCATTTTCTAATCTCCTAATCCGTGACCTTATTGCCCAGACGTACTGCTGTAGTACGAATGCACAAGAAGATTGGCTTTAACCAAGATCTCCGGGTACACCGTAAACACAATCGTCGAGGACGCAGGGATCGTCGTGACACCACCGGGAACCGCAATCGCAGCATTCAACTCTACGGTCGTAGCACCTGCAGAAGCCGCTGTATCCACGAACGAACCAGTCTGAATCAACTGACCATTCGAAGCGTAGTAGGCCACACTGGTTCCCACAGGAATCGCCGCCGGAAGACCAGAACCCGTCAGGGTGATGCTGGCACCAGTGGAAGAACCCGTCGCGGTGTAACTGTATGCGGTATCTTCAACTACACCAATGCAACGCACCGGGAGGACCGTGCTGACCGGGGTAGCCGTCGGGTCAAGAACAGCGTTGGCAGAGTTGCCTGTGTTCGTGCTGCCGGTGTCGTTTATCATCGAAAGGTTTGCACCGACCATGGCAACAGCATCCTCTCCTATCGTGACTGGGAAAC
>OGVP01000021.1_pt1 | contig 20520 bp, 36 predicted proteins | sample 1575791 | NCBI WGS metagenome assembly OGVP01 (sample SAMN07581537, study PRJEB24739) | freshwater metagenome
AATGGTATCATGGTAATTATTTATTTACGATTGACAATTGTGCATCAGATGAAACTTTAGATGTTGGCGATAGTGAGAATCCAGAAGATCACAAATCATATAATTTTCTAGAACTTGAAAATGGGCAGTATGCCGCACAACCAAACAATCGTTGTATTTTCTTTGATGCGGCAAGCAATCCTAAAGAATTGAAATTTCCAGACTTTAAAGTTTGCACAAAGAAATATGTTGTAGAACAAAATCCAAAATGGGCAATTGGTGATACTGACACGGTGATGTACGAATGAATATTATTATAGAACTCATATCTCTTTTCATAGCAACTTTACTCTTTGCGCTTTTCTTTCGAAAAGCAAATGAGCAGATAGAGATTGAAGAAAAATCAAAATTAATTGATATCTACATTGAAAAAATAGGAGATGTTTATTATGCATGGCACGAAAAAGATTTTTTGTATCAGTCCAAAGATACTGTAGAATTAGTAAAGTATATCAATATCAAATTTCCAAAAAGTTTAATAAAAATAACATCAGATAAGGAACTCATATGGCTACAGGAAGTAAAAAAACAACTGAATCTAAACTAACGGGAGAAAGAACTGCATTTAAACCATTTAATTATCCTTGGGCATATGAAGCATGGTTAAAACATGAACAAAGTCATTGGCTACACACTGAAGTGCCAATGCTTGAAGACGTTAAAGATTGGAAAAATAAACTAAACGAGAATGAAAAAAAGTTTCTTACACATATTTTTCGTTTCTTTACGCAAGGCGACATTGACGTTGCTGGTGGTTATGTAAAAAATTACTTACCTTATTTTCCACAACCAGAAGTTCGCATGATGCTATGCGGGTTTGCCGCAAGAGAAGCATTGCATATTGCCGCATATTCTCATCTGATTGAGACACTTGGATTACCTGAAACCATGTACAATGAATTCTTAACATACCAGGCAATGAAAGAAAAACATGAGTATGTTATAGATATCGCAGGGCAAAATTCATCTAAAGAAAATACCGCAAAGCATATCGCAACTTTCTCTGCATTCACAGAGGGTATGCAATTGTTTTCATCATTCATTATGCTATTGAACTTTCCGCGTCATGGTAAGATGAAAGGTATGGGACAAATTGTCACATGGTCAATCGTTGATGAAACACAACATGCTGAATCAATGATTAAACTTTTCAGAACATACATAGAAGAAAATCGTGAGATTTGGAACGATGATCTCAAGTCGAAGATTTATGTCATCGCAGAAAAGATGGTAGAACTTGAAGACAAGTTTATTGATCTCGCATTTGAGATGGGAGAAATGGAAAATCTCAAGGCAGAAGATGTGAAGGAGTACATTCGCTATATTGCAGATCGCAGATTGATCTCTCTTGGCATGAAAGGTATCTTCAAGCGCAAGAAGAATCCATTGCTTTGGGTAGAGGAAATGATTAATGCACCAACTCACACAAACTTCTTTGAGAATCGTGCTACAGATTACGCAAAAGGCGCATTGTCTGGTAGATGGGAAGACGTATGGGGCAAAGCAGCATAAAAAAATATAAAAGTATTTTTATTAGTGATGTGCACCTTGGAACGAAAGATTGTAAAGCAGAATTTCTAAATAATTTTCTAAAGCATAACGATTGCGAAACGCTTTACTTAATTGGCGACATAATTGATGGATGGAAAATACAACAAAATAGATGGCGATGGAAACAAAGTCATACGAATGTTGTACGCAGAATCTTGGGTCATGCAAAGCGAGGCACAAAAGTTATTTACGTTGCAGGAAATCATGATGAGTTTTTAAGACCATTCATACCATATGGAGTATCTTTTGGTAATGTTGAAGTGTGTAATCATATAACTCATGTAGGTGCTGATGGTAAAAAATACTTAGTTGTACATGGAGATTTGTTTGATGGTATTACAAGACTTGCGCCATGGATTAGTTTTTTAGGCGACAGGGCTTATGATATAATTCTAGGGTTCAATACTAAATTCAACTGGTGGAGGCATAAATTTGGATTCGGCTATTGGAGTTTATCTAAGTATCTTAAGCATAAAGTCAAGCGGGCTGTGGATTTTATTTTTCAGTTTGAGCGCAATCTTACTGACTATGGCCGTAAGCGTGGTTTTGACGGGGTTATTTGTGGACACATCCACAAAGCAGAAATCAAAGAGATCAACGGAATCATCTACATGAATGATGGTGATTGGGTTGAATCATGCACCGCACTCGTAGAACATCACGATGGCAGATGGGAAATTGTACAATGGAATAATATATTAGATGAAAACAGTTCTAATCATAACGGATAACCTTGCGAATCAAATCAATGGCGTTGTTACGACATACAAAAATATTGAAGCGTGTGCGATTCGCGATGGTTTTCGGTTCGTTTATATTACTCCCAATGAGTTCCGCTACTTTGATTGTCCTATCTACAACGAAGTCAAGATTGCCTATCCAAGGAAAATGGGCGAGAAGATTGAGAAGATATGTCCGGATCATATCCATATCGCCACAGAGGGTCCTGTGGGTTTGTGGGCTAGAGCATATCTTACAAAACATGGTTATCGCTACAATACTGCTTACCATACTAAGTTTCCTGAAGGGCTGAAAACTCTTGCTGGAATCCCAGAATCTTTGACATGGCTATATATTAAGTGGTTTCACAGACACACTGGTAAAGTTTTATCGACAACCCAAAGTATGGTTGATCAATTAAAAGAAAAGAAATTAATTGCCGATATCGTACCATGGACAAGAGGTGTAGACAGAGCAATATTCAATTCATCATATCGTAACAAAAAGGATAAAGTCATAGATTTATTATGTGTTTCTCGCGTAAGCAAAGAAAAAAATTTAGAAGATTTCTTTGAATTAAAATATTCAAATGCTCGCAAGACTATGGTTGGTGATGGACCAATGTTAGAGATATATAAGAAGAATTATCCTGATGTCAATTTTGTTGGATTTAAAGTAGGAAAAGATTTAGCAGAATATTTTGCAAATGCTGATGTATTTGTTTTTCCAAGTAAATGGGAAACTTTTGGTATTGTGATGATTGAAGCAATGGCATGTGGTACTCCCGTTGCCGCATATCCTACACAGGGACCTATTGATGTTATTGATGAAGAATTTACTGGATATATGAGTATTGATTTAACTTTTGCAATTGATAAATGTCTCATGCTGAATAGAAAGATTGTGGAAGAAAAAAGTTTTCGTTGGAGTTGGGACGAAGCATGGAGTATATTTAAGAACAATTTAGTTTCCATAAAATAACTAACGGAGAGAGTATGACAACAGGGTACAAATTATATTGCGAATCATGCGGAGAAGATTCTTACGTTGAACTAAACAAACATCCAAAATATTGTCCATCGTGTGGTGCAGAAATTGATGATACAAATGTTGCTGAAGAAGAACTTGATGATATTGATGAAGAATGGGAAAAACTTTCAGAACAGTCTTTACGCGATTTAGACGATGAGTGGGAATAATTTTGATTTATGCAGGAATTGATTATTCTATGACATCTCCAGCAATCTGTCTATATAATGATGTTGCTGGAGAATTCACTTTTGAAAATTGTAATTTATATTTCATGACACAAACAAAAAAGTACGAAGTTTCATTTAAGAATGTAAGTGGTCAATATTTTGAATATGCAAATGAGATGCAAAGATATGATATTATTTCTAGTTTTTTTATTGATCGAATTCTGGAGACCTATGAACCCACCAAAGTTTTCATAGAAGATTATTCGATGGGGTCAAAAGGTCGTGTGTTTAACATCGCAGAGAATACGGGCGTATTGAAATATAGATTTTTTCAATTTCACATTCCTTTTGTAACTGTACCACCAACAGTCATTAAAAAGTTTGCCACAGGTAAAGGCAACTCAAATAAAGAAAAATTACAAGAAGTCTTTGAACAAGAAAACTCTATTCGATTGAAAGAAGAGTTAAACATGACAGAAAAGCAATGGAATCCTTCGTCGGATTTAATTGATGCCTATTATATTTGCAAATATGGATACTCTAATGAAAATGGATGAAGACAAAAACCCTTTTGCTGGTCTTTTTGATAATAAGATCATTGATGCAAAACCAGTCAGTAACTTAATCACAATATATCTCTCAGGAGAAATAGGAACACCAGAAAAATACATTGGTTGCATTGATGCAATTCGAAATGCTGGTGAACATGATATTGTTCGCATACATCTTAATTCGCCTGGCGGCGATTTATTTACAACAATTCAGTTTATGAGAGCAATTGTTGAAACTCGCGCAATGGTAGTCGCTTCAGCAGAAGGCGCATGTATGTCTGCGGCAACAATGTTATTTTTGTGTGCTGATCGATATGAAATTTCAGAGCATTGTTTATTCATGTTTCATAACTACTCTGGTGGCACATTTGGCAAGGGTGGAGAAATGTATGATCAATTAAAGCATGAAAGAAAATGGTCAGAAAAAATTATTCGAAAAATATATAGCAAGTTCTTGACTGAGGATGAAATTTGTAGTATACTAGAAAATAAAGATATTTGGATGGAAGGTGAAGAAGTTTTAAAGAGACTTGAAAAAAAATCATCTCCAGTTGAATCGCCTTCTAAAAGTAAACCATCAGCGAAAAAGAAAATTCCGCCCAAAAAATAAATAAGGTCATATATTATGTATCATTTGAAATTCAATTTTTATCACATAGGCGATCAAATCGCAACCACTGCTATGCCAGAAAACATTCACAACGTAACTGGTGAGAAATGTATCATTTCAGATAAAAGAATTTGGGCGCTCAAACATAATCCTTATGTTGTCTTCATGGATGAAGAAGAAGCAAACAAGCATCCCATGATCAGTTTGATTCCAGACTGTAGAATACAAGAACAAGTAAAGCAATACGCAGATATAATGAAATGTCCAATCTCAAATGGACAGACCGAATACATGTGCATTCAATTAGGTTTTAATAATGTTCATCTAAGACATTCCCGCCTTTACATTTATGAAGACGAAAAGATTGTACCAAATCGAATCGTTGTTCACACCACAGGTTCAGATAGAACCCGCGACGGTGAAATCGCAATTCGGACCACATCAGGAGAAGATGATGTTCGTATTATGTCCGATGATGTTATCAATTCTATTTTAAAGAACTACGAAGATTATGAGATTATTCAGATTGGTGGTGATAACGATAAGCCTCTTGGTGGCAATAGCACAAACCTCTGTGGCAAATTAGACTATTGGGAAGTCGCAAAACTCATCGCAGGTTCGGCAAAATTCATAGGCGTAAATTCAGGGCCAATGCACATTGCAAATTGTTATCCTAGAGTAGAAAAGAGAATCGTTCTACAAGAGTTTCCAATTGATACGTTGATGACATACAAAGCAGGTGACATACGCAATTGGCTATTTTCTTGGATTGATCCAACATGCACTTTCTTTAATAAATTTGACCACGATGTAGGCTATACCTACTCACATAAAAAACTATGAAAAAAATTACAGTTGTCGTTGTAGGCAATACGCATCAAAAGGGTATGCGTTTTGCAATTGATAGAACATTAGAAAATACACCTGATGTCGAAAGTGTTTTACAGGTTGGCAATATACCTCTTGGATATGGTCATCATGTTTACATTCGAGACAATTTCAATGTTGATGATTACAGTTACTTCATGATCAAGAATCTATGGGCACACATTAAAACAGAATTTGTGCTTGTCGTTCAATACGATGGTATGGCGGCGAACAAGTTAGCATGGTCAGACGATTATTATAATTATGATTACATTGGTGCACCATGGCCTGATCGATTCACATGGATTGGCGCAGATGAGAAAGTTGGCAACGGCGGATTTAGTCTTCGTAGTGCTAGATTGTTAGAAGCATTGCGTGATCCGTTCATCAAACTTGATACTAATAGCAATAGACTACGAAATGAAGATGCGGTAATTTGCCAAGGGCATTCTTCGTTTCTAAGAAAAAAATATGACATTAAATTTGCCACCATAGAAGTGGCAAACAAATTCAGTCATGAGTGGTGCAATCCTACAGGGGAAACATTTGGTTTTCATGGTGCATGGAACTTTCCGTTGTTTTTTGACGAAGATATTTGCCTGAAATATCTACTTGACATTCCAAAAGAATACTGGTATAATGATAAACTACAGATGCTAGAAATGATCTGTAGGAAAAAAGATTATGGTAAACTATGGAATGCAATTATGCATAAGGTAAAATGATTGACGTACTACGACCTACGGCGGAATGGATTAGAGATGATTGGAATTCAAATAAGTTTCGTTTCTTAGCAGAATTACTTGCATGGGCAATTTCAATTGGATGTGCAATTACTATGGCACTTACTGTACCAAATCCGCCTCTTCTTGCTTTGTATCCTGCATGGATAACTGGATGTGCTATATATGCTTGGGCTGCATGGACTCGGAAATCTTTTGGCATGTTGGCTAACTATCTCTTGTTGACAACCATTGATAGTGTTGGGTTGGTAAGGATGTTAACGTGAAAGAAAGTATCATCAAAGCCGGACTCGATTCTGGCATGTTAAATTATGTTGATAATGAGACACCGAGGCAGTACTTCATTTCGCATTGGGCAGACGAAGAATGCTTGGAACAATTCGCAGACTTGCTTATCCAAGAATGTTGTGCTATAATTAAAGAGTGGAAAAAGGAACCTTTTCCATTCGATGAAGACTTGGCAGTGTCTCTTCTTAAAGAACATTTCGGAGTTGAAGAATGAGTAAATTCAGTGAATTACTTGAAGAATATCTAGACGAGCGTGATCGCCAAAATAGCGATTACTATGATAACCGATATATTGGTTCCAAAATTCAAGGCAGAGAATTGATGCAGGAACTAGCGAAAGCAATGGATAAATTGATTCATGGAGTTGAAGAATGAACGAACGAATTAGAGAACTTGCTGAACAGGCTGGATTGAAAGTAAATGCAGATGGCGAAATTGGACCTGCTTTCTTTGGTTCCATTGATGCTGGATACAAAAAGTTCGCCGAGTTGATTGTTCAGGAATGTGCTGATGTTGGTTCTAAATTTAGTCAAGCACACCCAGAAGATATTCGTTATCAGATCAAAAGACATTTCGGAGTTGAAGAACCTAAAGGTTATCAACCTACAGGTTGGGTGTGCCCAAAATGTGGCACTGATAGAACCAAGGCCGCTTGTCCTCGTGGCCGTGGAGCAGCAACAGATGGTAGTTGCCCTATGTTTGGAGTAGCACAATGAATACAATTAGATTATGTAAAAGAGAAGTAGAGCGAATTCGAGAACTGTTTGACACCATACATCAAACCGGTAATGTTGGGTTTGTCACTCTTACTCGAGACGCAGAGGACTCTGGTATTGGCTATGAACTTAGAGCCACCTTTCAGATTACTCACAAAGACACAGATGGTGATTTTGTTGTAACTATCACTGACCATAGAGATTGGTAATATGAACGAACGAATTCGACTACTTGCTGAACAGGCTGGATTGAAAGTAAATGCAGATGGCGAAATTGGACCTGCTTTCTTTGGTTCCATTGATGCTGGATACAAAAAGTTCGCCGAGTTGATTGTGCGTGAGTGTATCGCCAATTGTGATGACTTGAATAGCATGAAGTATATTGCTGATCACTTTGGCATCAAGATAGAGGGTTTGGAATGAACGAACGAATTCGAGAGTTGATGATGCAGAGTTGGAATACCTATTACAATGAAGAAGTAAATGGTACACGGTTTCCAGTTGTGCAAAAATTTGATGCGGAAAAGTTCGCCGAGTTGATTGTTCGTCAATGCGGTTATTATGCTGATATTTTTGAAGCGGTAGGTTGTCCAGATGACATGGATCCAACAGAAACCAAACCCAGTGATTATATTAAGAGACATTTTGGAGTTGAGGAATGGCAACTTTTATAAAGGCCTTGGTAGAAAATCCATATTATTTGAGGGACTGTGATCTTGGTCAATATGGTGATTATAAGTCTGCTAGATATTTCAACACACATAATCAGGAACAATATCTTCCTTTAGATGTTATCCTAGACGATGGTATCTACTACCCATATTTTAATAGAGAGCAAATGACCCCTATTTGGCGTGGAATGAAAATAAAACATTTCGGAGTTGAAGAATGAACGAACGAATTAGAGAACTTATGATACAATCCAATCCCGATGGTGATTTTTCGGAAGTTGAATGGGTGCTTGAAAAGTTCGCCGAGTTGATTGTTCGGGAATGTGCCAATCAATGTGACTTATTGTTGGATCATAAAATAAGTTCAGAATGGTCAAGAGGAACACACGATTGTTCCAGAGCGATTAAACAACATTTTGGAGTTGAATGATGGAAAATAAATCATGGGTTATTGACCTTGAAACCGATCCTGAAACAGGAGACTTGATTCTCCCTTTGAATGATGCTATACTAGAGGGAACAGGTTGGCAACCTGGAGACACTATCGAATGGATTGATAACAAAGATGGGAGTTGGACTATGAAGAAGAAAGAAATGCAATGGGTAATGGTCGAATGCGTTTCAATATTTCGTCAACGATACATGGTACAGGTTCCTGCCGGAAAGGCAGAGTGGGCGCTAGATACTGTTACATGCGAAGAAGCAAAAGAGTTTTCTCAAGAACATCTTGGTGAAACAATTGTCTCGCATCGTGTGGTAACTGAAGATGAGGCATTGCAAATGTGCAATCAAGACAATAATTATTGTCGAAATTGGTCTGATGAAAAAAAGAAAGAGGCATTCTTTACTGAATGGAAAAAAGATGGTGAGTGAAATCAATTTAAGCGTTGATGAATTGAAGAAAATTCTTTCTATCATTAATGAATTAAATCCTGTTAATGAAGCAAGATTATTCTCTGGTCGTGCTACAATTACATGTGATAATTCTTCAGGTATTGGCAGTATTGTGAAAGTATCTACACCAATAACATGTGGAAATTACCACGGCGAGTTTACTACTATAATTACCGATGAAAGGAGTTGGTAATGACGCTACCTGATGAACGCTATCGTGCAATGAAGTGTGGTTATCAATTTCTCATGGAATTGTGCAACCCTCAAGCAACACCGAAAGTGCCTAGGGCAGTTCGTCAGAGAGCGGCAAGTATTCTCAGACACTATCCGGGAAACTATCATTTTGAAATGATTGCAGAAGCATTGCCGAATGAATTTTCAAAAACAAATCCATTCTTAAATCTAAGACTTGTAGACAAGCAGGAGAATGATGATGAATTCGACCCACCACCAAGTGTTGCTTGATAACGAAGCGATATATCGCTTTCTGAAAGACTTATTGAATCCTGAGATGTATGGATACGCAGTCACGGCAGAAGTTCGTGACAGAGCGAGAGAGTTACTTGGTCAAATGAAAGTTGAAACAAAATGAAAGTCTACATTGGTCCTTACAAAAACTGGTTCGGTCCTTATCAGTTAGCCGAGAAACTTTGCTTTTGGGCAAAGAAAGAAAAAGACGAATTTGGATTTGAGCGTGAACCAGATTGGGTTCATAATTTTGGGCATTGGCTTGCGACTGGTTCTTGGGATGATGAAAAGTCTGATCCATTCAATCGCAAAAAAGAACACAAAACACTACTCTACAAGTTTCTGCTTTGGATAGATAAGTTTAAAAAGCGCAGAATGTATATCAAGATTGATCGCTATGATACATGGTCAATGGATAGCACATTGGCGCCTATTATTCTGCCAATGTTGAAACAGTTGAAAGCAACGAAACACGGGTCTCCTATTGTTGATGATGAAGATGTGCCAGAAAAATTTCACACTTCATACGATTCACATAATTATGATCAACTGGATCTTTTTCCAGAAAAAAAGGATGCCGTAGATGAGGCAGCCAATGATTTAATTCATGTTCGTTGGAATTGGGTATTAAATGAAATGATCTTTGCATTTGAGTGCTTGGTTGATAATTCATGGGAAGACAAATATAGTAGTGGCGTAATGGATCATTACTCAGAGCCATCTGCATGGGATGAAAATGGCAAACCTACTTTGTATCAGTTAAAAGAAGGTCCAAATCATACTTACAAATGCGACTATGACGGTCTACAAAAAGAACAAAAAAGAATCGATAACGGTTTACGTTTGTTTGGTAAATATTACAGAGGATTGTGGGACTGAAATGCATTGCTATACTTGTGGTAAAGAATACACTTCAAGTTGTGATTGGAATCAAGGGCGATGTCCATTGCATTCACCTCTTATAAATATTAGTTTACCCTTAAGGAGACAGTTATGGAAATTATTGTTGGGATTATCATTCTTGGTGGCATTCTTGTTTTTGCCTACAGTGTATTAAACAAAGAAAAACCTGACGGATCGCATCCTCTAGATTCCGTGACAGGCATCAAAGTAACCCCAGTTGAACAAATCATACCAGAACCAACACCTGCACCAGAACCGGACAAAAAAGTTAAACCTGTTGCGAAAAAGCAACCCGCCAAAATTGCCGCAAAGACAACTAGGAAAAAATCACCTGCAAAGACTACAGGTGCTTAAGTTTGCCATGATGGTGTATGGCAAATAAAGGCCTTGCAACCAAAGATAAATCATGTTGTCATATAACATGCTGATATCCATTAGTTTTCCTCATAAGTGAACACTAACTTATTTAGTTTACCGAGACTTGACAAAAGTTAAAAGATGCGGTATGATATATACACTATGAAAGGAGAACTTCCATGAAACTGAATGCACTGGTTGCCGCCTTGCTTGTCGCGTCAACTGCCGCTCATGCGGAAGTTAGGTTTTCAAAAGATCCTAAAAATGATGGGATACTTTCAGGCACTAGTAGCACTTATGTGCCAAGTCCTCTCTATGACGTTCCAGACAAACTAATTCGATACGCACCTATTGTTAATATTGAAACTGTCTCAAAAAGAGAGACCGGCGTCACGCAAAGACAAGTGTGTGGAATAACCACCGTTCCTGTTCAACAAAATGTTGCAATTGTTGAACCTGTTCCTGTAAATCCCACTAATGTAATTTTTGGCGCAATTGTAGGCGCCGCAATTGGTTCAGGAGTTTCAAATGGTAATTCAGGAGCGACTGCACTTGGTGGTGTCATTGGCGCCGGCGCCGCTTCAAATTCAGGCCAAAGAGTTGTGGGATATACTACACAAACAATTGGATATCGTCAACAAAATACTTGCCAAATTATTGAAGAACCTTATGATCGAAACATTATTGTAGGTTACCTTGTAACTTATGAAGACAACGGTCAAAGAAAAACTATATCGTCATCGGTTCATCCCGGTACACATGTGAGGCTTGTAACTACTACAAGAACTGAAATGTAATGTTTTTTATATACGCCGCACCAAATAGTAAAGCATGTGATAAAGCAGAATTTTTATTGTATACTATGGGCTACAACTACAGAATTTATCTTTATGGAATTGATTACACATTGAATCAATTACAAAGATTAATACCTGGTACAAACACGGTACCTCACATTTATCACGGAACAAAATATATCGGCGGAATAAAGGAATTGTATGAATACCTGTACGAAGGTCAAGATAGTGACCGAGGGAGGTTATCCGGATCAGGAGCAACTAAAAGCGTTTTTAATCTCTTTCCTCAAAACGAACAAAATACAAGTAACAATTCTACAGGGAAAGAATAATAACTACGAAACTATTTGGAACATTGAAACTAACGCTTGGACTTATAGAAATTTATCATGAAAAAGATCATATCAGAAATTGGTGATGAACCTATCTACACAAATGTGGCAGATAAAAGTGAACAAAGTGTTCTGATTGGCGCGTTCAATTGGTACAACTACAATTGCAGTAAGAAAGATGCAAAAGAGTTTATACTCGGCTATATCAAATTTGTTGGGCGAAGTAAGAATGAAATTCTTGCCATTCGATCCGTATCAGAATCTAAAATCAATCTACAGTTTGGTTGGCTTGCGCGTATGCTTTGCCTTGGTTTCGTTCCAAGTGACAAGACTAAGCAATATATTGCGAGTAAGTACAAAGAACTTTTAATCGAAGCAAACAAAGACTTAAGGACAGTCAAGGTTGTGACTGAAGATGCGCCAAAGGTCAACATTCAAGATCGCATTCGCGAAAAGGCAAGCGAAGAGGCCGGCGAAATAGAAGGACTGATTGATGAATTTACAACTGGTGGTTGTAAGAACTTTATCGATATGAATTCTTACTTTAAGTCTCGCAATCTATCTTCCGTTGTGATGAAAAAGATTTGCGATGTGTTTATTGAAAGAGCAAAAGAAATCGAAGAGGTTATCAACACAACCGATCCCGATTTGAAAGAAGGTTACTCTAATTTTACAAAGCCTGAGTTGCGTAGGTTCAAAGAATTCTTGGACTCTATTGTTGTCGCCGCCAATGCTGGCGCAGAGAGTAACAAGCCTGTACGCAAAAAGCGCAAAGTGAAAGAAAAGCCTGCGGCAATTTTAGTTTCAAAGATGAATTATATGGAAGTATTTCCTGATTTAGGACTTACAAGTGTGTCGCCAGAGAAAGTAGTCGGCGCACTACAAGTGTGGATATATAATACAAAAACTAAAACACTTGGCGTTTATAATGCAGATAATGCAAAAGGCTTGACGGTGAAAGGTAGCACATTCAAGAATTTTAATGAACAAACTTCCATTGGTAAGCGACTACGCAAACCGTCTGAAACCATCAAAGAGTTGATGGAGGCAGGTAAAGTAAAGATCAAGAAAATTCTGCCAGATTTGTCTACCAAAGAAAGCAACTTGACAGGTCGAATGAATTCTGATACAATTATTCTTAAGATAGTGAACTAGGAACTTAAATGATTTTGCTCGACTTGAATCAAGTCATGATCTCAAATTTGATGATGCAACCTGGCTTGAAAGCAGACGGCATCAATGAGAATATGATTCGCCATATGGTTCTCAATAGCATTCGCATGTACAATGTGAAGTTTAAAGATGAGTATGGCGAAATGATTATCTGTGCCGATGATAAGAAGTATTGGCGCAGAGATGTATTTCCATACTACAAAGCATCCCGCAAAAAAGCGAGAGAAGAATCTCCATACGACTGGAATTTAATCTTTGAAACTCTAAACAAAGTCCGTGATGAGATTCGCGAGAACTTTCCGTACAGAGTGATTCAAATTGATAAGACTGAAGCGGATGATGTAATTGGCACAATTTGTCGTGAATATGGAGTAGAACTGAAGAATCAACAAAGTGAAAGAATTCTCATTTTGTCTAGCGACAAAGACTTTATGCAATTGCAAAGGTTTGCAAATGTAGAACAGTATAGTCCTATGGCAAAGAAGTTTCTGAAGACTTCGGAACCAATCAAGTTTCTCAAAGAACATATCATCAAGGGTGATCGTGGCGATGGCATTCCTAATATTTTGTCGAGTGATGATACGTTCATTGCTGAATCCCGTCAAAAACCTGTAACTGAAAAAAAACTAAATATATGGATATTGCAAAAACCTGAGGATTTTTGCGATGCGCCCATGTTGCGTAACTATCAGAGAAATGAAAATCTAATCGATCTTTCTAAAGTGCCTGATGAGTACGCCACTAAGATTTTGAACGCTTATCACAATCCTAACAGTATAAAAGGTAAAGATAAAATATTAAACTATTTCATCAAAAATCGTATGAAACAATTGATGGAACACATACAGGAATTTTAATATGCCAGTAGATATTTCTAGAGCAACTTTGCCAGAGTTACTCAGTATGGTAAATAAATTACCCGCAAAAGATCGTGTGGCACATTTGCGAGAGATTGCAAATTTAAAACCAGACTTGAAAACGGTGATCATGTTGACATTTCATCGAGATATTCAGTTTGATTTGCCAGAAGGCGCGCCACCTTTCAAAGCACTTGACATACCAAACAATTGGGGGTATAATAGACTACCTAAAGAGTTGAAGAAGTTTAAGTACTTTGTAAAAGGTGTAGGAAACAATTTGACAAACTCTCGTAAAGAAAAGATTTTTATTGATATGCTCGAAAGCATTTCGATAGATGAGGCAAATTTAGCAATCATGATTAAAGACAAAAAATTAACTGGCTACAAAAATATTAACAGAAAGGTAGCAGAAGAGGCACTACCAGAATTGTTCGTAGGAGAATCTCAATCACAAAATGTCTAAGTCGAATAATACAAACAGGAAGTTGAAGGGCTTCCGAGAATTCATCGAAGAAGATGAACAGAAACCAAACCCTAAGAAAAAGTCTTTGCGTGAAAGCAAAGGAAAGAATCATCAAAAGATACGTCAGAAGTTGCGTAATTTTGATATCAACAATTATTCGGAAGAAGATTTCGATGACGATGAATGGAGTATCAAATGAGTGGTGTTAAATCAGGTGTGGCAACAATTATAGCAATCGCGGCAATTCTTCTTGCAATTTTTATACCATTTATTTTTATTTGGTCAATCAACACCTTGTTTAATCTAGGCATTGCTTATGGATTTTGGGAATGGCTGGCGGCATTTTGCCTATCATCATTTTTAAGTATTCGCCATGTTAATGCATTTTCATCAAAATAAACAATTGATCTTGGATATATAGATAATGACAAAGAAAACTTTCAAAGGAAAAGTAATGCAGTCCATAACACTCCACAGTAGATCAAATTGCACATATGCGAAGCCATTCGTAGGCTCACGCACACCTGCAATTTGGGAGGACCAATTCGGGGGCTTGGACTGACAAGTTACAAAAAAGTCAATCTAAACACAAGCCCCCTAGCATAAAAACTAGGGGGTTTTTGTTTATGTTGTATAAAGACAACAAGTTGTAAAAATACAACAAAAAGTGCTTGACAAAGGTTCGAAGGTCGCGTAGAATAGATTTCTGTTGATGAGAAATTCAACGCGGTAGCCTGAGAACCTACAGGCAATACGTTTCCTGATATCGTAAAATCAGATCGTTCTTTAAAAATTTGAGAAGATTTTTCCGGCCGTGGTCTAATGGATAAGGCAACGCTCTTCTAAAGCGTCCGATGTGGGTTCGATTCCTGCCGGCCGGGCCAATGCACCGTTCGTCTATCGGTTTAGGACGCTACCCTTTCAAGGTGGAAAGACGGGTTCGATTCCCGTACGGTGTACCATTTGCAGTATCATTATGGAAAATTCCTGTGATCGCAGGATAGTGTATCTGTCAATGCGTGGTTAATTCGAATAGACTACACAAACAGTTGTTATCAAACAAAGACCCTTTGGACGCATTGGGAATAAGTTTGGTCGTTAAAATCAAACGGCAGTACGGTGAAGGCTGTCTATAACATGATGATACTGCAAATGGTAAAATAAATGTGAGGATGCCAGAGCGGTCAAATGGCGGAGCCTGCAAAACTCTTGTACCGTGGGTTCGAATCCCACTCCTCACTCCAAGCATACGGAGGTTGTTCCCTATTGCCGGCTGTAACCCGGTAGGCATTGTTAAGTAGGGTGGTTGCCAAATGGTTCGATTCCTTCAACCTCCACCATAGTCGCACCATCAAGGTGTGTCAATCCAGCAAAAGGTGCTGGCGTGTCCATCGGTGCATCAACGATGTACTTTCGGTATCCGCGTAAGAGATACGGCTAAAGTTCGTAATGCCAAATATTTGGGGGATTGGTATAATTGGGAACACAGTATCCTTGCAAGGTACAGTTAGCGGTTCGATTCCGCTATCCTCCACCAAATTGCCGCCTTAGTTCAATGGATAAGAATCCGGTGCTACGAACGCCGAGATGGGAGTTCGATTCTCTCAGGCGGTGCCAGCAGATTTTGGGGGTATAACTTAGTGGTAAAGTAACTGGCTTTTAACCAGTAAACCAGAGTTCGATTCTCTGTGCCCCTACCACTTGACGAATAAAGTTTTTTGCAGTAAAATAATGAATATTGGTTCCATAGTATATCGGCAAGTATAGCGCCCTGTCACGGCGCAGGGACGGGTTCGATTCCCGTTGGGACCGCCAAATTATCGCGGAGTAGGAAAGAAGTAATCCGCTTGGCTCATAACCAAGAGATCGATGGTGCGAATCCATCCTCCGCAACCATTTTATTCCAGAGTAGATCAGCGGTAGATCGGCGGACTGTTAATCCGTGTGTCGTAGGTTCGATCCCTACCTCTGGAGCCATTCGTGAGAGTCCGAAAGCGAGGTGCTTGACTAGCGACCTGACTGCCGAGGGAAGACCACTCTCTATCGCCATCGATTTAGGAAATTAGTCCATTCCGCAGATGGTTACAGATAGTAGATACCACTTATCTGGGTATTAAACGGATATGGCAGTACTCTCACTAATGGCTAAGGTGATGTAGCACAATGGTAGTGCAATGCCTTCATACGGCAGAGGTTGCAGGCTCGACTCCTGCCATCACCACCAAGTTTTGCCCCTTTAGTTAAATGGTATAACAGTTGATTTGTGATCATCTATTGGCAGTTCGATTCTGTCAAGGGGCACCAATTTACGGAGATTAGCGCAGTCCGGTAGCGCATCTGCTTTGGGAGCAGAGGGTCGCAGGTTCGAATCCTGCATCTCCGACCAGAAATATTGTAATGAATAAATAGTGTAATGAAAGGAGGTTGATATGCTAAATCTCTATGGTTCTCGAATAAGATCAAAACAAAAAAAAGCATTGAATTTTTTTGCAGAGAAATTATTCTCTCCGCAGATGATTGCCAATTTGCATATCCGTGTGAAGTTTGTATCGAATAGTGATGATTTTGGTACAGTATGTGTAGATGATTATAATGTAATTGGTGAGCCTCGATATTTTATCATGGAAATTGCCAAAGAAGATAAGTTAGAAACTCAAATTCAAACCATGGCGCATGAGATGGTTCACATTCGCCAGTTTGTCAGAAAAGAAATCAACGAAGAATTGTCTAGATGGAAATCTCGTAGGGTCAACACCGATGTTGTTCCCTACAATGAATTGCCATGGGAAATTGAAGCCAATAAACTCGGCAACAGAATGTATGAAGAATTCGAAGAATATTGCGGGTAAAGTGTTTACGGTTACACGGCGGTCTTCCAAACCTCAATAGATGGGTTCGAATCCCACTACCCGCTCCAATTAAAAGGAGAAATCATGAGAAAAATCAACCTAGAAGAAGTAAGAAATTTTATATCAAAACAAACACCAGAAACAAAGATTTACCTAGGTTGTGATTCTGAAAGATTTCGTTTAAATGAAGTATGGTATGCCGATTACATTACTGCGGTTGTAGTGCATATCAATGGTAACAATGGTTGTAAACTTTTTGGCCAAATAGATAGAGAAAGAGACTATGATCAAAAAATTGATCGTCCAAGATATCGTTTAATGAATGAAGTATATAAGGCAAGCGAAATGTATTTAAAATTAGCAGATGTATTAGAAGATCGTCATGTTGAAGTTCATCTAGACATCAATCCAAATGAAATGCACGGATCTTCATGCGTAATTCAAGAAGCAATTGGTTATATTCGTGGTACATGTAATGTTATACCTCTTGTAAAACCTCACGCATGGGCTGCAACTCACGCGGCGGATCGGTTTAAATACGCAGTAGCAGTATAATATAAATGTTGGGGATTAGCCAAGTCTGGTCTAAGGCAGCGGCCTTTGAAGCCGTCATCACTGGTTCGAATCCAGTATCCCCTGCCAAAATAATACGGCGTAGTTCCAATGGCAGAACGATGGTCTCCAAAACCATATGTTGGGGGTTCGAATCCCTCCGCCGTAGCCATCTATGGAGTTCTTAGTGTAGTGGTCTGCACACCATGTTGTGACCTTGGTAGTATGAGTTCGATCCTCATAGAACTCCCCATATGAAAAAAAGAAAAATCGCAATTTTTGTTCATCATCCAGAATGCTCTGTGCAAAGCGCACATGGCGTCATTCGATCATTGTATTTTGATTATGATATACATTGTTTATCCAATGCATATCTAACAGATAGAGTGCTTGCAAAGTATGAAATGATTGTCTTTCCTGGCGGCATTGGCGATAGTGATACTTGGCACAATATTGTAGAACCATACAAAGATGTGATAAAAAATTATGTAACAAAAGGCGGTAGATATTTGGGTATTTGTATGGGTGCGTATTGGGCAGGACACCATTACTTCAATCTAACAAACATTGAAACAACACAGTACATTAAAAGACCAAATGCAGACATAAAAAGAAGTTTCGATACAGTTGCAAAAGTTCGTTGGTTAGAGTATGATGAGAATATGTATTTTTATGATGGTTGTGCATTGTTAGGTGATGAAAAAGATTATGATGTAATTGCGCGATACTCAAACGGAGATGCCGCCGCAGTCATACAAAATAATATAGGGCTGATAGGTCCTCATCCAGAGAGTGACATATATTGGTTTGATAAGCCATACATGCAAAAGCATTGGCATCACTATCGTCACAATCAATTACTAGTACAGTTCGCTAGAAGATTATTTAATTAAGCCTTGTTAACTCAGAGGTAGAGTAGCGCCCTTACAAGGCGAATGTCGGCAGTTCGATCCTGTCACAAGGCACCATCTATGCAGGGAATAATGTAAAGGTTAGCACAAATGTCTGTGAAACATTTAGTCAGGGTTCGATTCCCGTTCACCTGCCCAATTCGCTCTCATAGTTAAGTGGTATAACGCATCCTTGGTAAGGATGAATTACAAGTTCAATTCTTGTTGGGAGCACCATGCCTCTATAGTTTAATGGTAAAACAGCGGGCTTATACTCCGTAGCAACAGATAATTGGCTGATGTAGGTTCGAATCCTACTAGAGGTACCAACGCCGCTTGAGCAAGTGTGGTCATTGCATCGGTTTGAAGCACCGAGGAAGTTGGTTCGATCCCAACAGGCGGTACCAGAATTTACACCGGATTAACTCAGCGGTAGAGTAATCGCTTGATAAGCGATAAGTCATTGGTTCGATCCCAATATCCGGTACCATGCCCTCATGGACAAATTGGTAAAGTCATCTCTCTCAAAAGGAGAAGTTCTCTCAGTTCGAATCTGAGTGAGGGTACCAAATGTTTAGCCCAAGTAACCCAATTGGTATGAGGTACTTGTCTTAGAAACAAGGTCGTGTCGGTTCGAATCCGACCTTGGGCACCAAATAAGGAAGTGTGGCACCAATATATAAATATAAAAACATTGGAAGGTAATGCAGCCGGGATGGCCGGCGACCAGCCTTGAAAACTGGGTCCTGTAGAAATACGGGTGGGGTTCGACTCCTCTGCCTTCCGCCAAACATGCGGGTATGATGTAAAGGTAACCTACAACTTTGCCAAAGTTGATTTGCGAGTTCGATTCTCGCTACCCGCTCCGGCAAACCTGGAAAGCTGCAGCGATCGCATTCAGGAACTCCGTGCTATTGCCTCCAATCAGTCACCGCAAAATATTTGTCGACAGATTGAGGCCATGATGCACCGTAAGGAGCGGCTTAACCTTCTTCTTGCGCATCGTTCACTTCCCAAATGGGTGGTTCTTGGCGATCAGGACCCTGTTATTCCATTGGCGGGGGCGTGGGATTGGATGGCCGGGCTCGACAACCTACAGCTCGATATCCTACCAAACACGGCTCATATGGGTATGGATGAGTGTCCTCTTCACTGTGTAGGGTTGTTTGAGGAGTTTAACAATTTTGTAAATCGGGCGCAAAAATAGTCAGGGTGATTTTTTCGCATGAGCGTCGGGCGTTGACCTGCCTATTCCACGAATCCTGGTTATTTTTGTAGCTGTAATGTGCAGCCTGTCTCTTTTTCCCGCTTCACTTCAGGGTGCTATTGCAAAAATAGGATTGGTATAATCAAGCTTTAGCCATACCCATGACTCAATATGTCCTATTATTTTCTGGATAAGGATATCGCCTTAGTTTTGCTTCGCCATGTCAACAACATTTTATTACCATACATTCAGTAGCTTTTTTCCAAAACCGTCATTTCATTAACTTTATCTCATTACTGTCCACTGCCTGACTAAACCCCGTCATCCTTATGTACACCGGCCTTTTACATACCCACACCCTTGTTGTAAGCCTTTTCCTTCTGCTCTATCTGATCAAGACCATCCTCTTGTTTGTAAAACCCACATTGCTTGAAACTTTCGGGCGAAAAACACGGGTCGTTGAGATCATCGTGAGCAGTTTGTTTTTGTTGACCGGAATCGGAATGGCCCTTCAAACCCCGTCCATACAGGTAGGTATTTGGTTTTGGGTTAAGTTGATAGCCGTTTTCGCTTCCATTCCTCTGGCGGTCATTGGATTCCGCAAAGCCAACAAAGGCCTGGCCTTGTTGTCGCTGTTGTTGATCATCTACGCGTGGGGTGTATCAGAAACCCGCAGTCCGCGGATGAAGAAGTCTGTCTCTTTTTCCCGCTTCACTTCAGGGTGCTATTGCAAAAATAGGATTGGTATAATCAAGCTTTAGCCATACCCATGACTCAATATGTCCTATTATTTTCTGGATAAGGATATCGCCTTAGTTTT
>OGVP01000022.1_pt1 | contig 19816 bp, 25 predicted proteins | sample 1575791 | NCBI WGS metagenome assembly OGVP01 (sample SAMN07581537, study PRJEB24739) | freshwater metagenome
TGCATAATTTTTTAGAAAATATGCAACAAAGGCTGATGTAGTTTTGTCAATATCATTATATGATCTTGAATTTTGAATTAATTCATAAGCACCTTGATCCTGCTCTAAAAATTTGTAATATGCTTCAATAAAAGAAACAAAAGTAGGATAGTCAGACTGAATAAACTCAGGAAGCTGACTACTTACTAATTTTGATATTTTTTCTTTTATTCTGGATGTAGTCATTACACTGACAATTGAGATACGTTGATTGTAAGACCAGCTTCTTTGCCAACTGCAGGATCTGAAGTTGAAGTATCTAATAATAAGATTTGATTTCTATTAACATCAATGTTATGACTTCTTTCTTGTACAGTACCAGTAATTCTAAAATCAAATAAGTTATTAGGTAAAGCAGTTGGACTTAAAGAACTAATTAATATTTCACCAGTTCCATAGTTAATAGTACCAATATTAGGGGAAAGGATAGAATTATTCGTAGCATTTAAAAGTCTTAAAGTACCACTACCAGTATCACTAGGTGGCATAGTAGAAGGCAAGTCAGTAATTTTTGATAAAACTATAGTGTTTGAAGTTAGAGTAAAAAATCTTGAAGAAGTAACTGTACCTGGCACTAACCCATTATTAAATTTTATACTGTTAGACTCAGTAAATGTGTTGACCGCATTTAAAACTATAGAAGGTCTTTTTTGTAATTTAACTAAAATAATTACACTATCGATAGATGAATCCGAATCAAGTATGAGTTTAGTCAATTTAGACTTATTGAAGTCTTTGTTAAATTTTTGTAAATCAGTAGAAAAATAATTTGTAATAGTTGAGTTTACAATAGTTGAAATTTCATTAGATGTTTTTGTTGTTAAGTTTTTATTAAAAATTAAATTTACTGTTAGATTAACATAGAAGTATTCTGGATCAATAAATTCAGGCTGAATTGCTAATACTTTTCTGTTTCTAAGTTGAGTGACTATGTTATCTTTGGTTGCTTGAGTTATAGTAAATCCATCATATGGTTTAAGTGAAATTAATACTTTACCATAGTAGGGTGGTATATTATCTTCACCACCCCACACAGAAATAGATTCTGCGTCGCTGAAAATAGATGATACTAAACCTTCATAATCACTTGTAGTTACTGCTCTATTCCTTGCAGCATTAATTTTGGGTGCTCTGAATTTTATTTCCGTTAATGTTTCTTTTTCGCGACCACCCGATGGATTAGAATTTACTGAAATATTTACGTTACTACTACCAGCTATAGAAGTAGTAGAAAAAGAAGCAGTGATAGTATTTGAAGTATTAGGACCAGCACCCAAAGATCTTAGATATTGAACTGTAACGATATTACCAGTAGTTAATTTTTTGCCTATAATACCATCTCCAAAATAAATTTCGTAACGTCCACCAGGATTCTCTTCTAAAAAATAAACTTTTGAAGTTGAAATTACATTGCTAATATCATTACTTAACGTATATGTTTCAATTGTTGTATTACTTGCAGATGCTTGTACAGTAACTTTCAGTGTAGATGTATCAATAGTACTATCTGGTATTTCATATTTTTCGTCTGGTCCAGGTGTGTTTACAATAAAATTGAGAGAAGAAAAACTGCCTTCAACCACTTGAACATTATCCAATCTATAGACTCCAGCTACTGGACTGATACTATTGGATTCTACGTTGTAAAATGTGAAAGAATTTCCATTGATAGAAGTACTGAAAGGAGTGTATGCATCAAGTGTAATAGTGGAAGGATTGCCTGGAGGACTGTTAACTGTAATGGTTAAGTCTGCTCTAGCACTTCTTGTTGATGCTGGTGTATAACCTAAATGTTTAGCAATAGAAACAGCAGAAGATCTTTTCACTGCTGAATCTAAAAACATTTCATTAGCCAGCATATTAGCTAAGTAGGCGTTGTAATGTGTGTTGTAGGCTAACACATCCAACAATACAGATAAACTTGATCCTTCAAAATCATAGTCTGTGAATTCAGCTTGATTTTGTAAGAAAGTTTTTAAATTAGCTTTTATTTGATCAAAATCTAATTCAGATATGTCTATTGACCTTAATTGAGTCATTACCTTGCTCTTGTAAGTGTGGTTGTTACTGTGATTGGTCTTTCTATATTATTGACTGCAAACTGCACAGTCACGTCAATGGAGTTTTCATCTGATTTATCAGTAATCAAAATCTGTGTAATTCTCACTCTTGGTTCGAACTTTTCAATTACATCTTGAATAGTTCTTTTCATAGTGTTAACTGTAATTGGATTAAAATTTTCAAACAACAAAGATGTAATCTGACATCCAATTTCAGGATGAAATGGTCTCTCGTAGTTTTTAGTAAGTATCAGATTTCTTACTGCTGCCTTGACAGCATTTTCATTGCTTACTTTCGTAACATCAGCAGTTGCAGGATGTGAGGTAAACAATAGATTTATATCTGAAAAATCTCTTACTTTTCTGTTTATAGTAGCCATAGATGTATTTATTAGTTGGCAAAGACGTTAGGAGAACCTTCTGTGATAGATCCTTGATCTGCAGAGTCTCCTAAACGTGCCAATGGTATGCCATTTACAAATACATCAGGGGATCCTTCATTTACTTCTGCCGAGTGAGGAACACACACTATTCCTACTAAAATAGTGTGAATATCAATGTCATCTCCTTGTCTTGCAACGCCTATACCATTACAAAAAACATCTGTTGACCCTTCGCCAATCAAAGCTGTGGTATCACAGGCGTGCCCGGTATCAATTTCATCTCCTATTCTAGCTACGGCTGGCATATTAGGTTAGGTTGGTTAACCCATCTCCATATTTTTTGTCGTTTAAATAAGTTAAAACAATTTTTCTAGGAGCATTTATATCAAATGAAATATGAATCCAAGGCATTCCAGTACCATATGTTTTGTATTCCAGCAAAAGTTTATCATAATTTAGATTGACAGCTAATTTTTTTGCTATTTCAAAGTAATCTGCCTTAGCGACTCCTTTGAACTGTACATCTACAGCTTTACCCTTTGTGTGATCAGAAGTTGATGACGCACCTTGAAGCTGTCTGAAACAAGACGTTACAAACATATTGGGATAAAGTGCTAACAAAGGTTCTAACACATTTAGAGCTATTCCAGATAAATTAAAAACAATTTCACCATATGTTAAATTTTGTTGTGGTACTACTGCATAACTTGATACTGCTGCTCTTGTAGATAGTTGTGCTAGTGTGAAATGTTTAGACAATTGGTAATTTTCTGGCAAGAACGTTTGAGTCAAAATACTATTGTCTGGTCTTATAACAGTTGAATTTTTAGATGTAGGAGAATTTGTTTCAATAGGAATAGAGGACTCTTGTTCTTGTTGTTTAGAAATAATGCCTTGTTGTTTTAGAATTTTTTGTTGTTTTGTGGCTTCTTCTTCAATATCAGCATCTTCAGTCTTATAACTTCTTTTATCCAAATAATTTGGTGCTACTGGGTCAGCAATGGTTTCTTTTACAATATCTTTTCTGATTCCTATTAACCCAATATTGGCAGAATAAGAATACTTTGATTCAAGTGAATCTGAAGCGGATTGAGAAGCTCCACTGTTTAAAAATACTCTTGCTCCATCTTCATTTATATCGCCTATTGCTTTGATATTGTATGACCCATTTGTTTCATTAAAAATTGTTGATCCAGCTTTAACATGATAACTGTCAAGTGTTTGAACATAAGCAATATTAGAGGAGTACAAATAATGATTATTTAAAGATTCAACAAAAATATTGTTGTTAGCTTTTGTATACATATCTTTTGTGTGTATGAAAGCATTTACATCACCTTTCATGCTTAAATTCACATCTGCTTCTATATTAATATTGGCACTATGCAAATTGATTTCTTCAGTAGCAGAAATATCAACGCGACCAGCTGCCTGCATAGTAATATCGTTTAAACATTTTATATTTGTATCACCCTCTACTTCAATATCTGCATCCCCACCAACAAAAATTTTGATAGAGCCTTTAACAGATAAGTTTGCATCACCGGTAACTGAAATATAACCATTGCGATCAATAATTTCATAAGAACTACCTTTAGTTCTTTTAACAACTGAACCGTTTACATCAATTTCAACAAAGGTGCCACTTTTGTGGTAAACTTGAATCCTTTCACAACCAGGAGTATCATCTAATTCTATGATATGACCACCTTCGGTCTGAATAACTTTATTATAAGGATATTCGCCGTTGAATGGAATGTTTGGTTGTTCCCAGCTCCTATTATTTGGTAATTGTATGCCCTTGAGGCGATCTTTTTCTTTAAACTGTACTACAGTACCATTAACATCCCCTCTTGCTAACTTATTTGTTTCTACTTTATTTCTATATTCCTTTGTTGGATAAGTAGCAGTGGGATCAATAAACCCTGTAGTTTGAGTAATTAATTTTTCTTTGTTTTCAGAATTTTGAATGTTAAATTTTTGAGCTTCTGTAATCGCTTGCCTAGAAATAGCAGAATCAAATGCTTGATTGACTTGACCTAACGCTCCTGCACCAGACTTTTGAAAAATAGAACTGATATCAGGAACAATAGGAGGTATACTTGCTTGGCCAGATAATGTTTTTGATGCAAAATTACCAAAAATAGTATTTAAACTTGTATTAAGAGCTGAAGAAGAAGAATTAACAAGACCAGATTTAAGATTGTTTAAATTAATTGAATTTTTTAATATTGGTGGTAATTTGTTTTGAAAAGAATTTAGAATTGCACTAGAAAGTGTATTTGTAAATTGAGAGTTTAATTTTTCACCGACTCCATCGTTTATCGTAGTTTTTAGATCATTAGTAGTTAAATTAGAACTTACTACATCTACAGGATTAGTAGGACCAACCAATTCTCCAGGTATATCATTAATTAATTTATTAGATTCTAATTCTGTTGTATTAATGATATTGGCTGACTGAGATCTAATTATCTCCGATGCAGTTTGATCAAAAACAACTTTTGCAGAAGGTGGTAAAGAACTAAATTCTTCTGAATTTTGTATTTGATTTAATAGTTGTTCTGCAACTATAGTTTCTCTTGTAGATGACATTTTATGTTGTAATTAATTTAAGAAGATCGTTTTTTTCACCCCTATACCTATTTTCTACTCCAGCAATTACTGCAGCACCACTTGATTTGAAAAAAGTAGAAGCGTTTTGTAGTTTATACTCAGAAACTAAATTTACAATGTCTCTATCAGTAAGTTGAGACTTGCCATCTAAAGGAGTTGTAAACACACTTGTTTTACCAGGGCCAAATTGGACTGCTGTTGACCAAACTAAATCCTGAACCGCTGGTCCAAAATTAGTAAGATCTAAATTTTTACGTTTGAGATTAGCTATCATGACATCATAATATTTTTTTTGTACATAATCATGCTGATCTTTTTCAAATTCATTTGGATACTGAGAAGATATTTCTTTCCATTTTGCATCAAATTCTGGTGTGGCAGGTGTTAATCCTTCAAATTGCTTTTTAAATTTAGAAGCATCTATGTATGATAAAACTGGAGAATTTTTTGCTGACGGTCTTGCTTTACCTGATGGTGAAAATTCAGGCAGATAGGAAGCAAATTGATATGAACCATAAGATGCACCACCAAAGTCATTAGATTTTAAATAGTTGTTAATAGTACCTGGTCCTTTACCACCAGTTTCGTATTTTTCAGATGTCTGACCTAATTCCCAACCTTCAACTGGAGGTACACCAGAAGAGATAGGATTACCAGAGCCATCTAGTACAGGATTGCCATCACTATCTAATAACTTACCTTCATTCTTGTTAGCAACTGGCTGTTTTTCCTCTACAGGAGCAAACACCTTAGGTGCTGATTTAGTTCCTAGCGTACCAAAGAATGCAGGCTGCTGCATATCATTACCATCTAAGAAAAACCCAACTACCCAAGTACCTGGCAATGGGCCAACTGGAGTGATTCCCACCCCAGACAATGCAGCAGAGTAAATTGGTTGTATTGGTATAGCCCAAGGTAGATCTTCTGTTGGGACTTCTACTTTACTATCTGAATGGTATCCATAGATTCTAACACGGCAACGACCCATTTGTTCAGGGTCCATTCTGTCTTCAACAATACCTATCCACCAGATAAATCCATCTTGATTAAAAATTTTGTTCATTTGTTACTCAATGCATCCTTTACTAATTCTAATGTCATGGTATGTTTAAAATTATTGATTTTATGTCGTACAGCTGTAACTATATAAAAACCAGAGTAATATTTATCCTCATTTGTTTTACTCACATCTTGTTCAGACTTAGGGGATACGTCAGGAAAACTAAAATATAACATGGCACCAACTTCAGCATCTGTTCTACCAGGTACATTAATAGTAATTTTTAAATTGGATAATTCTTGTAGATTAGACATTCTATTGCCAAAAATTGTTGGCATTTTTTCATTAATATTGTTAGGTATTGTATGAAGCCCTGGATGAATTGGATAGAATCTTATCTTAGTGACTGGATTACGCAAAGTATCACTTGCAAAAATAGGAATAGAACTTTCGCCTTGCGAATGAGCATATTCTTTAAATTTAGTTACGTGATCGTAATCATGAAATTCGTATTTTTTGTTTATTACATCTAAAGTTATTAATCTATTAGCTAGATACCCGTTTGAATAATTAGTTAAATGATCAGTAGTTCTAATAACCTGAAAGTCTTCAGCTATAAACATTTTTTCATTAATATCTTGATTTTCCTTTACACTATTTACTTTGTAATAATAAGTACCAAGATTTAAAGCATTAGTTTTATAGTTTACATCAAAGATTTTTTCTACATTTAAAAAATAAAAATTTTTATTAGATTCAAAGAAAAGATAATTACAGGCTTTACCTTCTTTTGGTATAGCCTTTGATGCTAACCAATTAATACACTTAAAGGGTGTCCAGCCAGGGCTAACAAATTTGACATCATTTTGGGTTTCAGGAAATACTACCAGTTTAGATTTTTCTGAATTTATTTCTAATGAATCTTTAATAGCTGTTACCGTTCTAAAATTACTTAAATAGTCATCAAAAATCTTTTGAGCAACGTCACTAATTTTGCCACTAAAACTTTTGTATAATGGTTTTAGAGAATCTAAAACTGCCTCTTTAGATATAAAATGTAAATTATAAGTTTGTGTATTTAAATCTCTAACAATTTCTCTATCGGTAACTGAAAACACTCTGAACATCTTCGAGATAAATGAATTTGTAGAAGGGGTCTTTATCTTTGCTACAATATATTCATCACCCACTATTGGCAGTTCTTTAAGAAGATTTCTACTGTCAACAATTGTAATTGTACCACCCATAAATGGTGAGAACATATCTTCAAAGAAATTGATCTCGGCCATATAATCAGTAAGATTAATAAACTGACCAGAACTTGAAATCAAAGCAAGAGTCTGTATTTCGACCGACCCGGCTGTTTGTAATGGAACGGTTACATCTGTCATCTATTAATAGTACTTTCAAATTCATTTATAATATCAGCCACAACTTGTGGTTTGAGAATCTTTATTCTTCTTCTGTCTTCATTCAAACCATCTTCATATTCAAAATTAGTAACCGGTGTACCAGATAGAATAGTGACACTTGTAATGTTGGCGGTTATAGAATTATTGGAAGATAATTTAATCGAATCGCCAGTTTGAAATCCGCCATCTGAAACAACTAAATTTATTTGGCTGGAGCTAGCTTTGACTGTAATGTAGCCATTACCAGTATTTGTATTATTAACTAAAACATCGCCAACACTAAAACTTCCAAATTCTGCACTAGAAGTTATTTGTAAATTAGCATTTGTTTGATAACTGTTTGCATCTTCATAATGGTGGATACCATTAATATTGGCATACTTGCCTTCTACAAATTGTTGCAAATTGTATGTGCTTAGAGGCCAATCAAACCTAGGATCTATAATTTCATTTGCCTGCAAAATGACCCAGTGAAGGGTTGGATCATTGTAAAAAAGATCAGCTACAATTTCTGGTGTTTCACCATCCTTTACATCATATTCATCATAAAAGGAAAAACTATTTGTTAAATCAAAAAGAAACTTAGTTCTTCTAAAAATATCTGGTACTATTTGTCCAGTTCTGTATTCATCTAGTGTATAGACTGATTTTGGAAATTTAGAAAAGTATGACATTAATAACCTTGAGTAATTCTTTCTTTTGTGAGAAGTTCAAGTTCTTTGAACTTGAGAGTCAAATTTACTTCTACTGGATTGCCATCATCAAAAGTTGAAAATATGTCACCACCATATTCCACAGACATATCCTCTAACACACACGAAGAAATTTTATCAAAATACGTATTTTCTCGGTCTCTATAAAAATACTTTATTTCAAATTCAGAAGGATAAATATAAAATAATCCTGCATTAGATAATTCCGGATGCATGTGAAACTTAAATAAATTTAAAATTCTTCTTACACTTTCTGCCTCCGCTTGGCTTCTAGGCATAAAAGTATGTCTAAAATTGAAAGTACGATAATCAATACTCTCAAAAAATTGTTCTCTAAAAGAATTGGTTTTTTGTTTTGTACCAAGCTCTAGAAGATTACCTGTAGTTCCACCAAAAGCCCCACTCACCATACTAACAATACCTGCTATAGCTGCAGCAGAAGCATCTCTAGATATCCCTCCAATAGTTTCTGTAGCATCAGTAGCAGATGAACCACCTGCAAGAAGTCCTCCAATAGTCCCTAATTCTTTGTCTTGATAATTTATACTGTATGAAGTAGTAGGTTTTTCTTGAATATGTAAAGTGATAACATCAGAAATTCTTTTCAATGTGTCTGGTTCAATTACTCCTGCTGCTTGTAAGGCTTTACCTGCTGCAGTACCAATTACTCCTCCAACTGCAGTACCTTTAGCTGCACCAACAAGATCAGTTTTAGATAACTGGCCATCTTTAATACCAGACAACAATGCAGAACCACCTCCAATGTAAGCTCCAGCAGCGCCAGTAGCAACGGTAACGGCCTTAGAAGTTCTATTTGGATCTAATCTATTCTGACCTTGACCAACTTTTACATCTTCTAAAATTCTTTGAGCATTATTATTAATGCCCACTTGTTTATTGAACTTAGATTTGCCTCTGACATTAATGAAAAAAGCAATGTAATGTTGAAGGTCTGAACTATTACCTAAGCCTTCTGGATAGGTATAAGTTCCTATGTTGTATTTGCCTTCAGTTCTGTTTATAAATTGAGAAGCAAACTCTTGTGTATCTGCATCTCTAAAATCTTTTTGTAATTGAGGAAGTGCCATGAGGTACCTATAAATATTTTTATTTAATATTTATCGTGTATAAAGAAACCTACAAAGGAAAGTACAGAATTACTAATTGCAAAAAGTACAGGGGCGATATTAATAACATTGTTTATAGATCTTCTTGGGAACTTAAATTTATGAAGTGGTGTGATTTGAATGAATCTATATTAGAATGGGGATCAGAAACTACAATAATTCCCTACAAGTCCCCTGTGGATAACAAGATACATCGATACTTTGTAGACTTCTATATTAAAGTTAGAAATAAAGACGGAATTGTCAAAAAATATTTAGTCGAAATAAAACCAGAAAAATTTACAAAGCCTCCAGATATACCTAAAAAACAGACAAAGCGTTTTATACAGGAAGTGTTTAACTATGGAATAAATCAGGCTAAATGGAAAAATGCTGATCAGTTTTGCCAGGATAGAGGTTGGAAATTTTTAGTACTTACAGAAAAAGACTTAGGTATAAAATAAATGGCTAATGTATTTGACAACATAAGGCAACAAGCTGGCGATAAAGACAGGTCGGTACAGTGGTACCAGGCACAGGTCAGAAAGCTTGGTAACATAAACACTAATCAACTTTTGAGAGAAGGTAAATTAGTTAATCAAGTGCTACCTGGTTTTATGTACATGTTTTTTTATGATCCAAAATTAAAAGATACATTGCCATACTATGATAGATTCCCGCTAGTACTACCTTTTAGAAAAGTACCAGGTGGGTTTTATGGTTTAAATTTGCATTATCTACCATATATGCTCAGATTCAGAATTTTAGGATATCTGTCAGATTATGCTTCCGATGAAAATATGGATGAAAATACTAGGCTAAGAATGAATTGGAATATATTGCAGTCATCTGCTAGATTAGATCCTATCAAAGCATGTGTTAAGCATTATTTGAATGATCACGTAAGAACGAGGTTTCTAAAAATACCTTATGAAGATTGGGTTACTGCTTCACAATTACCAGTAGAAAGATTCATTGGCGCCAAGAGAGAAGAAGTTTGGGCTGATTCAAGGAAGAAATATCTATAATGACAAAAGCTCATTTTAGTTTAGAAAATTTTAAAGCTGAAGTTTTAGGTACTGGTTTAGCTAGGACTAACAGATTTGAAGTCATAATCATTGCACCTCCAGGGTTTGATGAAACTGGATCAACTGCTAGCCGCGTAAGTTTGTTGTGTGAAGCAGCGAGCTTTCCTCTGCTAAATGTAACAACAAAACCACATAGAATTTACGGTCCTGCATATCAAAGACCAGTAACTTCTGAATATGGTGGTGAAGGAATTCCATTTACATTTCACGTTGATAGAAATTTAGACATAAAGGTTTTCTTCGATAACTGGATTCAAAATATTGTTAACAGAGATACCTATAATGTTGCATACCAATCTACTTACACTAGTGAAGTAGAAATATATCAACTTGATGATTTAGAAAACTACACTTATGGTATAAGATTAGTAGATGCGTTTCCAAGAAGTATAAATGTGATGGAATTAAACAACAGCGCGCAAAACCAAACACACAGACTGACTGTTTTGTTTGCGTATAGAAAATGGGAATTAATTCTTTAGGAGAGATCATGGCTTTACCAGTTTTGGATACACCAACATATGAATTAGTTTTACCATCTACAGGTAAAAAAATTAAGTATAGACCGTTCTTAGTTAAAGAACATAAAATTTTAATGACACTAGTTGATGCTGAAGATGATGAAGTAATCAGAGTAATAAAAGAAATTATCGATGTATGTACGTTTAAAAAACTTAACGTAGATAAACTACCAAACTTTGATATCGAGTATATTTTTCTAAACTTAAGAGCAAAGTCAATTGGCGAGATAGTTGACATTATCGTCAATTGTCCTTGTGGCAATAAGATAGATCATTCGATAGACTTAAACAAAGCAAAAGTTGAAAAGAGCGATACAGTAACCAATAAAATTGAACTGAGATCGGGTATAGGAGTTACATTTAGATACCCAACATTCGAAGAAACAACTAAATTAATTCTAGATAAAAATGTTGAAAATATTTTTAAACTAGTTGCAGCTTGTATAGAATCAATCTACACGCAAACAGATTTTCACGATAGATCCACGTTTACGGACGAAGAAGCTATCAACTTTTTATCACAACTTACTAAAGAAGAATTTAACAAAGTAGAGCAGTTTTTCTTAAATATACCTAAGGTCGTGCAAGAAGTCGAAGCTAAATGTGATAAGTGTGGAAGATTGAATGAAGTAAAAATGGAGGGAATTGAAAATTTTTTCGTCTAACTCTTTCCAACGACAATTTAACTAATTTTTACAGAATGAATTTTGCACTAATGCAGCACCACAAATATTCATTAACAGAATTAGAAAATATGTTGCCGTGGGAAAGAGAGATTTATGTGAGTCTGCTAATTAACTATATTAAAGAAGAGAATGAAAAGCTAAAAATTAAACATCAAAACAAAAAGCACCTATAATGGCTAGAGAAGATTCAGTAAGAGGGTTAGTAGAAAATATAGACAAAAGAACGAGCGATCTTGCTCCTGTTCTCGAAAAAATTGTTGATAGTCTCAACAACATCGGCAAAGCCTTTGCCCCAAAAGAAGGTGGATCGAAAAAAGAAACCAGAGAAAGCTTGCTGGAAAAGTTTTCTCCAGCTGAAAACTTAAATAAAAAAATAATAGAAGAGACTGATCAAAATGAAGCTGTACTTAGAGAAATAAAAGAAGTACTAGAAAAAAATCACAAAGAAAGTTTTGAAATATTTAAAAGTATGGATAACTTTCTTAAAGTTATCTCTGTAGAAGGTGCAGTTGGTGGTGGGGGTAAAGGGTTATTAGATTTTGTAGGGGATGGGCCAAACAAGCCTGGTAAGCCGGGCAAAGGACCAGCAGGAGCTGCAAGCAAAGCAGGCGGTGTACTTAGTAAAATAGGTAGAGTTGCTTCCAAAGCTGCTTTGCCGTTAGCAGGATTAATGGCTGGGTTTGATGCTGTTGGTGGGTATGGTGAAGCAAAAGAAAACCTTGGAATTGAAGGAAGAGAAGCTACATTTGGTGAGAAACTTTCTTCAGGTGCTGGTGCAGCAGTTTCGGGTCTTACGTTTGGATTGTTAGACAAAGGTGCTGCCAGCAGAGGTATAGCAAGTTTCTTTGGAGCTGGTCCAGATAAAGAACCCAAACCTTCATTAGAAGAACAAAAGAAAATACTCAAGAAAGATGGGTCTGGTTTCAAAACACCAGAACAACTGAAGGCAGAAGGGTTGGATCCAATCACAGGTAAACCATTGCCTAAGCCACCTGAACCAGCAGTATCAAAACCAGCAATGGCTCTTGCAGAAGATGTTAAAAAATCTGCTCTATCTAGAGGTGCTGGTGAAGTAACCAGACCTGCATCTATTGCTGCTCCGACTATTGCACTACCAGAAGCTCCACCATCTATTGCTGCTCCTCCAGCACCGCCTACACCTCCTGCTGCTCCAACCGTCACTCCTCCAGCACCACCTAAACCTCCTGCTGCTCCAACCGTCACTCCTCCAGCACCGCCTACACCTCCTGCTGCTCCAACCGTCACTCCTCCAGCACCGCCTACACCTCCTGCTGCTCCTAAAGTAGAGGTGAAACCTGTTGAAAAAGCCCCAACTAAACCAGCTGCTCCTAAAATAGAAAAAAAAGAAAATCCAGAAGTAAAAAAATTACAGGATGAATATTTTGCTATTGGAAAAGAAGTAAAAGAATTAAACAACAATTTCTCTATGCCAAGAGATGAGTTTAAAAAGAAAAGAAAAGAACTCAACGAAAAAGCAGCAGCTATTGTAGAGAAATTAGAGAAAATTGAACCTGGAGCTGGTAATCTAGGAGGTTTAGGTGATTATGAAAGTTCTGAACAATTCCAAGCTGTTACAAAAGCACACCAAGAACAAGATATAAAGCAAGAATCATTAGAAAAAGAAGCTGCTACAGCTAAACCCGTAACACCAGTAATGAAACAACAAACAATATCTACAACTACATCTACAAAAGAATCTGTTACCAAAGGAGAGGTGAAGACAGCAGAAGCTTCAGCAGCTCAAGATAAAATGCTTGGGTTAGATCAAGAATATGCTGGAAAAGCAAACGAGATTAGAAAGAAATTAATTGCTGAAGGTAAACTAGAGGAAGGAGAGATATTAACATCAGATATGTATGAATCTATTCCTGAACTCAAAGCCCTTCAAGAAGAAAAAGCAGTTAAAAAAGCTGAATTAGAAAAAAGTGTTATGTCTGGAACTACACAGGCAGTAACACCGGTTACATCTACAAGCTCTCAGACTATGTCAAATCTAACTGGTGAAAATAAAGAATTGTTAGAGGGAGTTCACAGGCAAGCAGTACAACCAGTCGTAGTAAACAATCAAAGTGCTGTCAGCACTAACACACAATCGTTTTCACCTTTAAGAACACAACCAAGATCGAACAACAATTCGTTTGAACGAAAACAGAATATGGTTAGTGAATGGTAAAAAGGGGCTCTAAAGCCCCTTTCTTTTAGTTATCTTATAAATATGTTAGTCGCGGTGCTAGTAACACCCACTAACTCTAACCTTTCGGGAGGTCAGCATGCATATTTATTCAATATATAAAGCAGAAAATTTGTTAAATGGTAAAGTTTACATTGGTTTTGATTCAAACTGGCCAAAAAGACAAATTGATCACAAAAGAAATTACCTAAAATCTTCAAACACTAGATTTTACAATTCATTGAAAAAATATGGTTGGGAAATGTTTAAATGGGAAGTAATTTATCAATCTACGGATTTAGACCATTGTTTAAATGTGATGGAACCTTATTTTATAAATTATTACAAATCTCTAGTTGAAGGATATAATATGACGCCAGGTGGTGATGGTAAAAGATTTGGATCCTTTGAGAGTGATGAAACAAAAAGAAAAAAATCTATTGCTCATATTGGTAAAAAGCAGACACCAGAAGCTATTAAAAAAACACAAGATGGCCGCAAAGGCTATAAACACTCAGTTGAAACAAGATTAAAGTTATCGTTGTCCAGAATAGGAAAAGACCCTTGGAACAAGGGTCTCAGAGGCGTACAACAATCAACGAGAAAAGGTCTAAAAAGGCCTAGATGCTGTTGTATTGTGTGCCATAAAGAAGTAGATGACTCTAATATTTCAAGATGGCACAAACACAACTAGTTAATCAGAATTTGCTAATTTAGCAAAGTAACTTAGACTCTCATCCTCGTCGTCCAAATCAATCTCTTCGCGCTTTGGCTTAGGTTTTGCCCTTGGAGTCTCAAAGGGAGGATCATTAAGATCTACTTCTTCAGCACGACCAACTGAGGATCCACTAGAAGAAAGAACCATCTCTAGTTTCGACTTCAATTCTTCATAGCTCTTAAAGTTCTTAAGATCAACAAACTCAACCAACGAGTGCTGTTTCTTCCAAACCATCTCAAGCTCTTCGTCGTCATCATTCATCACTGAAACTGCCTCGAACTCAGACTTATCGTAGTTACGATACCCTTCTACATTGCGAATCTTAATCTTGAAGTTTGCACCCTTCCAAAAGTCAAAAGGATTGATTGCCTCTTCATCTTCGTACTGAGGCTGCATCACATCTTTAATCTTATCGAAGATCTTCTTACCATACTTAAAGAGGAACACTTTCCCCTCATTTTCTGGATGAGCTGGATCTTTAACAACATAGATGTTGGAGATGTATGTTAGTTTACGCTTTTGCTTGCGGGCAATCTCTTTGTTTGCTTCAGAACCTGAATTCCAAAGTTCGGTGTTGAGTTCAGAGACTGGATCGGGTTTACCAAGCGTGGTAAGAGAATTTTCAATGTACCATTTGCCAGTAGGGCCTTGGAATGCGTGATTCCAGATTCGGACCCAAGGAAGCTCTTCACCTTTAGGAGGAGGAAGGAAACGGATAACTGCGTATCCATTGCCAGCTTTGTCAACTTCAGGTTGCCAGAAACGATCATCTTTCTGTGAACCCTCGGTCTGAGGAGTTGCAATCTTTTCGACTTCTTTCATCAAAGAGTCAAAGTTACCACGGCCCTTTTTGAGGGCAGAAAAATCTAATGCCATTTGTATCTCCGTATAAAAAGTATGTTTGTATGAGAATGTATTATTTTGTATCTTGATACTGCTCTACTTCATCTAGATACTGCTCAACATCGTCATCTAGTTCATCCTCATCCATATAATTATAGATGTTTTTGCGATGCTTGACAACTTTACTACTCTTTTCTACCTTTTTGATCTTCTTTTCACGATCAAAATCTTTATAACTACGGTCCTTCATTTAACTTTTAGTAACCCCTTTAAAAATTGACATGACTTTCTCTTTTAATGTTACTGCCCAAGATGGTTGTGGAAAATGCCAACCTAAGAAAGCTCCTACTAAAATCCAGAACAATATATCCATTTTACTCCTCCTCTTTGAATACTGCAACATATGGCCATTTAGTTACTCTTTTAGTGATTTCGGCTTGGTTAGTTGCTAATTTTAATAAGAATTTTTGAGTTTCTTTGATTTGATCATTTAGAACTTCCATATTAACTTGAAGAATAGCTAAATTCCTCTCAATCTCAACAATCCTATTATTGGTCATATCCAATTCTTCTTCTAAGTAATTCATCGTACTTTACTTTATCAATCCTCAAAAATGGGCTATATTTGTTGATGATTCTTGACACATCTGGCCAGATTATATCATCAGCCAGCAATATGTCTAATTTATCAGTAAAGTTATTTATCTTATTTAAAATCACTAAAGTTTCTATGGAGATTTGTTTCTTCAAATAGAACTTAAGAATTGCTGGATGTTTGTTCCCCATTTCAAATGCATCTTTGATTTCAATATTATTTTTTTCAAGATAAAGTAAAAAGCTGTCAATTTCTTCCAAGAACGTATAAGAGATGGACTCTATCCTCTTTTTCCAGGAAACATAATTTATTTTTGCTTCGGAATCAAATACACCACCCCATCTATCACCAGAAACAAAATTTGCTACCAAGAAATCTACCACCTCTTTATCAGAATATTCTTCTGATATCTTCTTGATTGCAAAGAGATCTTTTCGTTTAAAAAATGATTGCTTAGATGCTCTCACTCTTCCCTGCTGTTTGATTACATCATAATTGTTAGTTGTGAAGTGAAGCCTTAAGGCAAGATAAGCTCTATAAACTTCATAGGGTTCCATGTTAATCATACCGGCAAACGACCACGAGGTTTCATCATATTTGATTCTTCTGCTTCTAGTTGAATTTTTTCTTTAAGAGAAGGGATCACTAAATTAGCAATTCCTTCAATATCAACATCATTAGTTACACAATAATCAATAATAGCATCCATATAACCAATCTTTTCACTCGCCACTCTTTCTTCAATATACATTGAAAATTCAGTAGGAGATCTAAATCTTTTGGTTATGAGGAAGCTTGAAGTTATCTCTTGGTTCATAAAAAATATGTCTACCTATCTTAGCTACTTTTCGTTTATTCCATCTTGGATTTACATAGTCTGCATGATAATACAGTGCTTCATCCAAAATGTCAATACTGGCTTTACCTTGCATTACCAATCGAGCAGCTTCGATAGATTCAGAATACTTTTCTTCGTTTATTTTTTTCTTTCTTTTTTCACAAGTCCACGAAAACTGGCAAACCTTAGCATTTCTCTGATAAACAACATCACAAACTGTTTTTGGAAATGCATCGTGTTTGAGCCTATTCATTGTAACTTGTGCAATTGCAATCTTACCTTTAAATGGTTCATGCCCAGCCTCAAAGTAAATATTTCTTGCCATACAAGCAAGCTGAGTGTAGTCAGTTGTATCGGTTGGCTTTTGTATTTGTATTGGATATAAAAAGAAAGTTGCAACTAAACAGGCTGCAATAATTCCTGACATGGTCAAGAGTTTATTCATCAAACCTCCTATTAGTGGCCTGGTTCATTTGGTTACAAGGATGAACCAGGAAGACCCCGTAACAGCTTAAGCAGCTATTAAGAACGCTTCATCGTTGGCGTTTATAGATTTTGCTTGATTTACGGTCATCGCCTACCGGATCGTCCATCTTTCTACTCTTTGCCCTGTCGAAACCAGGTCCGGCCCATCATAAGCAGTTTGTGTTTGACAATCTAGATATTAGTAAGGGGCATATTCGAATTAGCCTCTAGCATCCTCGGAAGGGTCAAATCTAACTGTGTTCAAAACTGCTTATGGTGGACCGGGCGGGAATCGAACCCGCGTCCAGAACACTTTTTGATCAACTTCACACGATCGTAAAGTTTATTTATTATAATGTGAAGTTTATTTGCTTCAAAGAATCTAGACGGAAAGATCTCCACTCATTCTTATCAAGATCAAAGACCGACATCGATTCCAATGACTTTTTCCTTTCTCTATCGGTTTTCTTTTCATACTTTGGAACAATCTTTTCATCCAAAGTAGCAAGCATTACTCTTTCGCTACCATCCTTTTTACCAAAGGTAAGAGTAACATTACCTTGCTTCAACACACCCAATAGCCAAGTATGCAATACTTCTTTATCTAACTTACTCCAATCTTCAACCATTTTTTTCCTCATCTTCTAGGGGCAACAAAAGAATTCTACAGCTTAGTCAACAGAAAGTCAACAATTTTTTGATTCATAAAGATCTCTGTATTTTAGAAGACTGGAGATATAACTATCCCTTTTTTGGACAAAGCACTGTGGGTCTTCATCGTCTACTGAAATCAACACTACAGTTTGTGACACTGGAATTTTGTAAAGTTCTTCAAACATCACAGCATAAGCACTACATTGCATGAAGTAGTTTTCAATTGAATCCCTGTCTTTTGACTTTGAAGCAGTCTTAAAATCTATTACAGAAAGTTTACCATCAAATTCTGCAATACAATCCACTGTACCAGCCATTCTAAGGTGATTTGAATACATCCTAGTCTCTTGGACATGAATATTATTGATCCGGTTTAAGAGCGGTTTAAACGCGTTGAAGGCCTCTATTTCAAATGGAGTATTGAATTCAGGATCAATGTTTTTAAGATAGTTTTCACAGTATTTGTGAAATTTGGTGCCTCTAGTCGAAGCTTTTCTTGAAATGGCATTGGCAGTTTCTTCACCAACTCTTTGGCGCCACTCGACTATAAACTTACGGTTGTATTCTGAAAGCACAGTAGTGACCGAAGGGTATTTGTTACCCTCCGGCGTCACATAAAACCTAGTACCATGTTCGTTTACTTGTTCTAACTTACATGCTATAAGATCCAGCTCAATATGATGAAACACTAGGCAATCAAACCAGGTTTATAAACTGTTTTACCATTCTCTCTCATAGCAGTAAGTGTTTGACGCTTGAGATTGTTTGGATCATAAGAGACATGCACCCAGCCAGAATCTGGAACACCTGGTGTATAAAATTCAAGAATAACTTGTGTAAAATAAAAATAGTCTGCAATGTATTTTGCAAGATCATAGTTAGCAACACCTGGAATTTCAATATCTGCTGCCATCCCTTTGCAATGGTCAGAGGTTCTAGACCCACCAACTGCTGCATTGACGTCAGGATGTCTAAAGCCAGAATTCACTTTGATACCACGACCATAGAGGTCTCTTAAAGGTTGCAAGACGTGTTCACATAGTCTCTTTAAGTTTTCAATCTCTACTTCACCTGGTTCATTTTCCAAACCCTGTCTAAGAGCTGTTTCGCTCTTGATCATTTCAGCTAAACTAAAGTTTTTTGTAAGTTGCATGTTATCTCCTATGATCCATATTTTTCTTCATAGCTCATTCTAGCCAGAATATATTCTTTCACAATGTCCGATCTAACAATATCATCAACTTCAAACTCAATTGTTTTAACTGAAGGCATCATATCAGCAATGACCATAAACTTCTTTAGACCAGACATATCCGTCTTTTTATATAGGTCAGTTTGTCTAAAGTCACCACAGAATATAATCTTAGATCTATCACCAACTCTCGTAATAATAGAATTGAGTTCCATGTCAGTCATGTTCTGGCATTCGTCAACGAGAATGATTGAATCGTCTAAAGTAATTCCCCTAACAAACGACGTTATCATAAACGAAACACAGTGCTGCTCTTGCAATCTATCAAACGCATCTTTTCTCTTTAATAAGTTTTCACAAATTTCAATATATGGTTGTGTATATACTTCGGTTTTTTCTTTTTCGTCACCAGGTAAATGGCCAATCTCTCTCGAAGGGACTGCAGATCTTACAATGATAACTTTTTTGTAGTAGTTGCCTTTATCAAGAACATCTTTTAGCGCTTTGTAGAGTGCAATATACGTCTTACCGGTACCAGCTACTCCATGCAGTAAAAGAACATTTGTATTATCGTATAATTCAAAAAATTTTCTTTTACTGCATTGACGTCAGGATGTCTAAAGCCAGAATTCACTTTGATACCACGACCATAGAGGTCTCTTAAAGGTTGCAAGACGTGTTCACATAGTCTCTTTA
>OGVP01000023.1_pt1 | contig 19746 bp, 23 predicted proteins | sample 1575791 | NCBI WGS metagenome assembly OGVP01 (sample SAMN07581537, study PRJEB24739) | freshwater metagenome
TACATTTGAGACAGAAGTTATTAGAGAAACAGTTGGCGCATCCGCAGAAGGAATCGCTAGACTGGAAAATAAAATAGACACCATTTTAAATTTGTATAACGATAACAAGTTAGGACTTGATGCAGAAAGAGTTAAACTGCAACAAGAATCGGGCGCAAAACTCAAGTCTCTAGAAGAATTAATTGTGCCTTTGCTAGTTAATCTAATGAAAAATCCTGAAAAAGAATACATTTATTGGCCAAATCGCAAAGATAAAATTCAAGAGCAAATCAATAAAGTATTAGCACTAACACGATGATGTTCGCGATTCTATTATTCATTGCCGCCATAGGCATATCTGCGGTAGCGGCATACTTTTCCATTGTGGGTTTAGTCTCAATTTTTACTGCAAGTCCTATCGCAATTGCAATCATGGGAGGTTCACTTGAACTGGGCAAACTTGTTACGGCATCTTTTCTCTATCGTTATTGGCACAGTATTCACATTACTCTCCGGGTTTATTTCACTGCTACTGTTATCATTCTTAGTGTCATTACTAGTCTTGGCATTTTTGGTTATTTGTCCCAGTCTCATTCTGGTTCAGGTGTGGATTATGTTACCAATTCTACAAGAATCGACAACCTTAACGAGAGACTTTCTATTGAAAAAAATAGACTGGAGATTCTACTTAAGCAATCTGCTGGATATGCTCAACCCAATCAGAAATTGGAGAGACAGATTTCAGATACGCAGAATAAGATTGAGAATTTAACCAAAGAAATTCTACCACTCAAAGTAGAAAAGAATAAAGGCAATGCTGAAATTGGTGCAATTAGATATGTTGCTGAGTTGATTTATGGTAAGAATGATTTTGACACAATCGAAAAGGCTGTACAACTGATCATAATTGTGTTAATATGTGTGTTTGACCCACTTGCAATTTTGCTTTTAGTTGCGGCGAATCATACTTATAAAATTCATAAGTCTGGTGTTACAACGGTAGAACCAATTGCAATGGATGAAGAAAAACTTAGAAATGTTACAAAATTTGGAGATTAATTATGGGTAGTTTTTTTAATGATTTAGTGGAGCAGTTAAAGGATGAAGACACTAAAATTTTGGCTGACGGTGGCGCTTCTGCTGAATTTAGCGGCTGCATTGATACTGGCTCATACGCTCTCAACGCTTTGCTTAGTGGAAGTATATACGGCGGAGTGCCAAACAATAAAGTCACCGCCTTTGCAGGTGAATCGGCAACAGGTAAAACATTCTTTGTGCTTGGAATCGTCAAGCAGTTTTTAGAAGCAAATCCAGAAGGTGGTGTTATCTATTTTGATACTGAAGCCGCAGTTACAAAATCTATGATGGAACAAAGAGGCGTAGATACTAAACGAGTTGTCATCTCTGAACCTGATACAATTCAAAAGTTTCGCCACACCGCATTACAGATCATTGAAAAATATTCTGCACAATCAGAAGCAAAGCGCAAGCCAATGATGATGGTTTTAGATTCTCTTGGGCAGTTGTCTTCTACAAAAGAAATTGAAGATACCGCAGAGGGTAAAGAAACCAAAGACATGACAAAGGCTTCTATTCTCAAAGCAACATTCCGTGTACTCAATCTGAAACTTGCAAAGATTGGTGTGCCGTTGCTTGTGACTAATCATGTGTACGATGTGGTTGGTGCATACATTCCAACAAAAGAAATGTCTGGTGGTTCTGGTCTTAAGTACACCGCATCAACAATTGTATTCTTGTCAAAGAAGAAAGATAAAGATGGCACCGAAGTAATTGGTAACATCGTCAAAGGCAAACTTGTCAAATCTCGCCTCACAAAAGAAAACTCTCAAGTTGAAGTAAAAATTACTTATAGCACAGGTCTTGATCGTTACTATGGTTTGCTTGACATTGCAGAAAAGTATGATATAATCAAGAAAGTATCTACAAGATACGAATTGCCTGATGGTTCAAAAGTTTTTGGTAAGGCAATCAACGAAGAACCTGAGAAATATTTTACAAAAGAGGTCCTTGATGCAATCGATGAAGCATGTAAAAGAGAATTCTTATATGGACAAGATAGTATTGGATCCTCTACTGAAGAACCTTTGGAGGAAGAAGCATGAAATATGGAGTGGATTATAGAATTACTGATAGACTTTATACATACAAAAAAGAGCATGATTTAGCAAGCATTGAAATTCTTACGGGTAATTATAAAGATACAGAATTTACCTTTGGTTCAATCAATGTCAAAGAAGATGAAGAAGAAAATACTGCATCAATTTCATTTGACTACACAGTACATAATGATCCATCGCTAGAAGGTAATCAAGAATTCGAAGAAGTATTGGGACTAGTCATGAACTCACTTTTAGAACATAGTCTAAGCGAGGCAGAGAAACAATATAATGATGAACGTAGAAAAGAAAATACTGAAACACCTACTGAATGATGATGAGTATACTCGAAAGATTCTTCCGTTCCTTTCTGGTGATTACTTTTCAGATCATTCTGAAAAAATTGTATATGAAGAAATTCGTGATTACATAACCAAGTACAATAGTCTTCCAACGCATGAAGCAATTGTAATTGAAGTTGACAAGCGCACAAACCTATCTGGCGATCAACATAAGAAAGTTTCAAGTTTACTAATCGAACTCAACACCTCAGAGTTTGACAAAAAAGACACCGCATGGCTTGTTGATCAAACAGAAAAATTTTGCCAAGAGAAAGCAATTTATAATGCTATCATGGAATCAATTCAAATTCTAGATCATAATGGAAAGAGTAAATATGACAAAGGCGCAATACCTACTATTCTATCTGATGCACTTGCCGTTTCTTTTGATAACCATGTTGGCCATGATTTTCTTGATGATGCATCGAATCGGTATGATTTCTATCATAAAGTTGAGAAGCGCATACCTTTCGATCTCGACTACCTTAACAGGATTACAAAAGGTGGACTCCCAGAGAAAACACTAAACATCATTCTTGCGGGCACTGGTGTCGGCAAATCGATGTTCATGTGTCATTGTGCCGCATCAAATTTATCTTTGGGCAAAAATGTACTGTACATTACACTTGAAATGGCCGAAGAGAGAATTGCAGAACGTATTGATGCGAATCTTTTGAATGTTGACATTGATAAACTTATTTCATTACCTAAAGATTCATACATAAAAAAGATTGAAAGACTAAAAGAAAAAACGCTAGGTCGTTTAATCATCAAAGAATATCCGACCGCAAGCGCGAATGTAACTCACTTCAAACATTTGCTTAACGAACTTAAACTGAAGAGACAATTTGTTCCTGATATCATCTATATCGATTACTTGAATATTTGTGCATCGGCTAGAATGCGTCATGGTGGCAATGTCAATTCATACTCATACATTAAGGCAATTGCAGAGGAGTTGCGTGGGCTTGCGGTCGAATATAAAGTGCCTGTTATTTCTGCTACACAAACAACCCGCGGTGGTTACTCCAACTCCGATGTTGAAATTACAGACACTTCAGAATCGTTTGGTCTGCCTGCAACCGCAGACTTTATGATTGCTCTAATTACTACTGAAGAACTTGCTGATTTGAATCAGATACTTGTTAAGCAGTTGAAGAATCGTTATAGCAATCCAGATACAAACAAACGATTTGTAATTGGCGTTGATAAAGCAAAGATGAAACTGTATGATTGTGAACAATCTGCACAAAATCATATTCATGATAGTGGGCAACCTTTAGAAGAAGACAAACCACTTTTCGATAAATCAGACTTCGGAAGAAGAGACAAACAACGAAAATTTGAGGGGTTCAAAGTATGAAATTTACTTTAATTGGCGAAGACTATGTTAACGGTGACAAAACTACCGTAGAATTTACTGCCGCAGATATTAATATCGTCTTGTCAAAGATGAAAGAATTTCTTTTGGGATGCGGATATGAGTGTAGGCCTGGCAATCTAGATTTTGTAGATAAGCAAATTTTAGATACACATCTCCATTTTGGATACAATGGAACTATGGCAGGAGATTTTCCTCCTAGTTTATCCGAAACAATTAACCTAGGCAATTATGGCGCGGGCCAACCTGTATACGGTTTTTACAATACTGACGAAATTAGATTATCTTGGTCAGACGATTTAACTTTTAAAATGCATAAATAGTAGGTAAAATCTTACTATAGGGGTATAAAATGCCGACTGCAAATTTGGAATTAGCAAATACATTCAATGAATGGAGAACAATAATCAACGAAGTTATTCTCAAGGTGAATAATCTTGAAAATGGTAACGGAGACATTGTTGTTGATACCATTACATCAAATACAACAAATAATATCGTAACAATTGCTAATTCTGCATGGACAACCGCGAATGTCGCATATTCTACTGCAAACTCTGCTTGGACTACCGCAAACAATGTAACTGTATCAAATACAACATTTAAAACTTCTTACGATGTAGTTACAAGAAATAGTACTCCTGCGAGTACAATTAATTATAATTTAACGGCAGGAAAGTTTTTTTATCAGACCAATTTGAGTGCAAACATTACTGCTAATTTTGTGGGAGTTTCGGCAAACAATAATGTTGCCACTGAAGTACGCCTTGCAATTCAACAGGGTGCCACTCCTTATGTAGCAAATACAATTACTTGTGATGGAAGCGCACCAACTACGTTTATGTGGGCAGGAAACACCGCACCAGGCGGCACGGCAAATGGTATTGATGTTTTAAAGTTTATCATTTTAAAAGACAATGCTGGCGGTGTTGTTGTGTTGGGTAAAAACGACAGTCACGGATAAAGCATTTGACAATATTATGATAGTCTGTTATACTGTAGTTTCACACACTCAGTATAACTATCATGATCATACACACCTATATTGGCAAATCTAAAGAAAAGAAAAAACCTGGCTGGCAAAAACAAAAGGCAGAATATGATGCGTGGCTAAAGTCTCATGGTGTTGATCCTAATAAAAAACAAACAAAAAAGACTTTTGTTGCATATCAACCCAAGCAAGAACCTTATCGTAGAGAAACGCCTCAATATCCATCATTAAATTCTTTTGCTGGTAATACTACCAAGTCAGAAAAAAAAGTTTATACTGGTGACAAGTTATTAGGTATTGGTACTTTACACAAATCTAACGCAGTACCTATCTTTTCAAAAGAAGAGGCACAAGACCAAGCATCGATGCGCCGTTAATATACTACTTAAAAATTATAAATAGCCTATCATAACGATAGGCTTTTTTTATGCTCAAATTCAAAGAATTCCTTGCGGAACAAAAAAATACACACATGGAACATGCAGAAGATGATGTTCTCAATGGTGGCGTAAATGGTACAAGAAAAAGTATCAATGCACTTAGAGCGGTGCGTGATATGCTTGCCGGTCACACAGAAAGTAAAATATTCGTTACCGTCAAATGGGATGGCGCACCTGCAATTTTTGCAGGAGAAGATCCTACAGACAAAAAATTCTTTGTTGCAAAGAAAGGCGTCTTCAATAAAAATCCAAAAATTTATAAAACTAACGCAGAAATCGATGCGGACACTTCAGGTGACCTTGCAGAAAAACTCAAAGCATGTTTAAAGGAACTTCCAGCACTTGGAATTAAAGGTGTCATTCAGGGCGATCTACTTTTTACTCAGTCTGATTTAAAATCTGCAACAATTGATGGCGAAAAGTACATTACCTTTCATCCAAACACACTTGTTTATGCAATCCCAGAAGAAAGCGAACTTGCAAAAGAGATCAAATCCGCACAAATTGGCATCGCATGGCATACCTTTTATGAAGGCGATTCATTTGAAACAATGAAAGCGGTCTTTGGTAAGAATATTTTAGGTTCAATTAAAAAAACAAACAGAGTTTGGTCTACAGATGTAGACTATAAAGATGTTTCAGGTAAAGCAACATTGACAAAAGAAGAAACAGATAGAGTTACATCCATACTTTCTGATGCAGGCAAAATTTTTTATAAACTAGACGCAAAAATATTGAATTTTATTTCAAATAATGATGAACTACGCGAAAAAATCAAAACTTTTAACAATACAAAAGTCAGAAATCAATTAAAAATCAAAAATGTAAAAAGTCATGTTGCTGAACTGATTGAATTCATTGAAGCACACTACGATAAAGAGATCGCTTCAAAGAAAACTGCAAAGTCAAAAACAGAATGGGAAGCAAAAAAGAAAGATGCATTGAAATTTTTCAATACAAGAAACAAAGCACAGTTAGAAAATATCTTTACCTTGATGAATTTACTTGCTGAAGCAAAGTTGATTCTGATAAGCAAATTAGATGAAGTAAAAACGCTTGATACATTCTTATTGACAAAGAATGGATACGAAGTAACTGGTGTTGAGGGGTATGTTGCAATTGATAAACTATCTGGAAATGCAGTCAAACTGGTTGACAGATTAAGATTCAGTTATGCTAACTTTTCGCCGGATGTTATAAAAGGTTGGCAAAGGTGATCATTGAAAGGCTACACCTTTATGTATAAGAAAAAAACAAAAAATTATGGTAATGATGCACATTTATAGGAGAAAATAATGGCAGATAAAACCGCACTTGCAGAATCTTCACAGGCACTATTTTGTTCGATATCGGATAATTTAGGGGCAAGCAACAGTAACAAAATTTTAGATTTAAAGGTATTTCCAACTTATGTTGATTTTAAATCTAAAAACGAAAGTCTAGTAGAAGATTCTTTTAAAAGAATTTTTACTCCAGGAGTTACATTAAAAGATATAGAAAATTTCTTAATTAGCAATGTAGATTGGTACAAATCTTCTGTTTTAATTGCCAAAAAACTCATTGAAGATATTACAAATATAGATAAAAATTATAAAATTAAACTGAAAGGATATGAAAATATCTATTATTTTAGAGGCGATGATGAAATTATGGGAAACATTCAAAAATTATTCACAATCGCAAACAAAGCACCAATTACTAAGAAGAAACAGGCTTCTTTTGGTAATATCAATAAATGGAATCCTGCTGACATTTATTTGGCAAGTAAAAGGGCTCGCGAGGTAATTGTAGAAGATTTAAGAACTGCAAATCCAGGTGCATATAATTTCACACATCTTAATACTTTAACTGCAAATTTAATTGACAGTGGAGATTTATTACCATTGTCTCTCAAAAAAACTACCTCTTCGGTAGAATTAGTTAAAGTAAATTTCAATAGAGAAGATGAATTAAAATATCTTAGTCAAATTTCATTTAAGTCAGTTACAAACTGGAAGCCTTATAAACCAGTCGAATTTCCTAAAAAGGGTGAGACTAGAGATATTCGAATTATTTTAAACAATGATGGAGAAATAAAGTTAAGACATGATCCTTCAGCAAAAAGATTTGTTATAGAATTTATTGGCGGTGGCGCAGAGGCAAGAGGAGGATCAATTGGTTCAATGAAAATTTTCTGTGAGTTATTAGGATTTGTTGATAAACAAACTGCGATTAAACTTTTAAAAGAATATACCGATGGCGAAAAAGAATATTTGGAGCAAATGGCTCCGATTGAAAAATTAAAGCAATCAATGGATTCAAAAAGGTTTGATCATAAGCGAGGCGAAATTAGTGCAATCTCTATCATTAATAGAGTTATGCCAATTATAAAAGACTGGTTTTCAAGAACAGATAAAAAATCAAAAGCAGAAATTGATGATTTCATTCGAATTATGTTTGAATATGTTACTTCAAGAACCGAAAATTCTGGAAGATTTGTAATTGCAAAATAAAATTTTATAAATAATGAGTATGTGCAGTTAGGCTACGGCAAACCTGTAAAGGATAAGTCTAAGGAAAACTCCGAATGAAAAAAGTTATAGTTGTTTATGGCGGCGGATTTCAGCCGTTTCATCAAGGTCATATGAGCAGTTATGAGGAAGCCAAACGCGCTTTTCCATCTGCCGACTTCTACGTTGCATCAAGCAACGATACAAAAGTAAGACCAATTCCTTTTTCAGACAAAAAATTCCTAGCACAACAAGCAGGCGTTAGGGACGATTTCGTTCAGGTAAGACAACCTGTAAATCCAGATGAGATTCTACGAAAGTATGATCCCGAAAAAGACATTTTGATTCTTGTGCGAAGTGAACGCGATCCAGTCAAGTACACTAAGAAAGACGGTTCGCCAGCATATTATCAACCGTTCAAGAATCTAAAGGACTGTAAGCCATTTGATCCTAAGACAGGACATGGTTACATTTTTGTTACAAAGAAGAAAGATTTTTCTGTTGCTGGACAAGAAGTATTCTCTGGTAGTCAGGTTCGTAAGATGTATTCTGATGCAGATGATGCTAAGAGAGAAGAGATTGTAGATGATTTGTATCCAAAAGCAAGTAATCCAGCAAAGGTTAAAAAGTTATTAGATAAGTATATCGGTGGATTAAAAGAGGAGTTAGAAATGGATGAAGCACTCTCATTGCAAGGGCGCCGCAAACGCGCAATGCAGGTAAGACGCCTAAGAGCGAAAATGCTGAGAGCAAGAGAACGCGCCATGAAGCGTTTCGCTAGCCAACCTACTCTCACCAAGAGAGCAAGAAGACAAGCAGTTACATTTTTAAAACGTAGAATTGGTGGAGGTAAAGCATATCAAACATTGTCACCATCACAGAAAATTTCAATCGATAAAAAGATTGAAGCAATGAAAGGTGTAATTGGTAAAATTGGTTCTCGTTTATTACCTCAAGTGAAACGTAGAGAGGTACAACGTAGACAAAATATGGCACAAACAGAATCATTGAATTTTAAGTTTACAAATCTTTTTGAAAAACCACAACTTCCGCAAGATACGCATGTTGGAGGTAAAGAAGGAACTCAGCCATCCAAATATTATAAAGGTCTAGACAAAGAAACAAAAGAAAGACGCGATGCACATTTCAAACGTATGGGACCTAAGTCAGACTCCGATAAGTCTGCATACGCAGACGCGCCAGGAGATAAAGAGGCAAGAGAAAAAGGTATGCCTCAGTCTAAGCACACTCTAAAATTCAAGCAAATGTTTGGAGAAGAAATTGGTAAGAAAGAATTTTCTCGCTTGGATCAATTGGTTCGCCTTGGTCTTGCCGACAAGACATTGCTATCTACAATTAAGAAAGCAATGCAGAAAATTGAATCGGGTGATGCTCTATCAAACAATGAGAGACAGGCAACGCAAAATCTCTTGTCTACCTTGCTTGACATGGTAACAAGCCAAGATCAATTATTCAATCTTGCAAAATCATCATTGAGAAAAGAACAATACGAAGAACTTCGCGAAGCAACGTATGTTGGTAATATAGGTATTATAGAACTTGCTAAATTTTATAAAGTAGCAAGTAAAGAACATATTGAAATGTTTCAAAAACTTCTTGTGACGAAAGATTACAAAAGAGCATGGGCACTTGTTCAAGGTGCAACTGGAATGAAATTACTCGGCAAAGAATTCAATGAATCTGCGGTTCAGATTTTAGAAAAGGGTGAGTATGATGATTATGAAGAATTCGACGGTCTTGAAATGGCTCAAATTGAAGTTGCAAATCTAATACAAGATGCAGAATATTTACTTGATATTCTTTCAGAAATGGATGAAGAACCAGAAGCATGGGTTCTTTCTAAGATTACAAAAGCAGTTGACTATATCGAATCTGTAACAGACTATCTTGAATTTGAAGATGATTATGATTACAATGATGACGAAGAAGATTTTGATTCAGACTATGAAAATGAATCAGAATTTGAATTTAGTGATACAGATGTTTATGAAGCATTATCCGATATGTCTAAAGAAGAAATGGGCGAAGAACTTCATGAAATCTATCACGTTCTACATGAAGAAATCGAAGGTCTGAAAAAGAAAGCAGAGAAGTCTGGCATTGCGTATAGCATTCTAAAGAAAGTTTATGACAGAGGTATGGCCGCATGGCAAGGTGGGCATCGTCCAGGCACAACACCACAGCAATGGGCATTTGCGCGAGTGAATTCATTCATTACGAAAGGTAAAGGAACTTGGGGCGGTGCAGATAGTGATCTAGCCGCAAAAGCAAAAGGCAGTAGCAAAAACGAAGCATTTGCACAGTTTGCCGAAACACTAGAATGGGGCACCGATGAGTTGCGTAAGAAATATGCAAGCGATACACCAGGACAAACACCTGAAATTCAAGTTGCCAGCCATAGCACTTTAAACAATTTGTTTAAGCAAAACGTAGAAAAAATTAAGAGAGCGCATGATGTTCATGAAGCAATTGATTGGCATCTTGATAACAAAGTATCTCTCACAGAAAATGTATATCGCGTTGGTTCTGAAATGTATTTCAAACTGTATCGCGAAGCAAGAAAACTCTATAACGAAGGCAAGTTGGAACTTGAAGGTTTAGACAGGTCTTTAATTGAAGAAACCGAAATAGGTAAGTTTGCATTCACTGAAGAAGGGCAGCCTGTACCACTTGATTGCCCAATGATTATGGAAGAAGAGGATGAAGATAAAGATCCGCCATTGAACAAACCAAAGCGTGGTGGACCTAAAAAGTTTTATGTTTATGTTCGTAATCCGAACGGTGGCATTAAGAAAGTCACATGGGGAGATACTACAGGATTGTCAGTAAAGTTAGATGATCCAGAAGCAAGAAAATCTTTTGCAGCCCGTCACCAATGCGATATGCAAAAAGACAAAACAACTGCGGCATATTGGGCGTGCAATACACCAAGATATGCAAAACAATTGGGACTTTCCGGTGGCGGAAACTTTTTTTGGTAGAGAAATATGAATCCATATAATGAAATTTGGTTTGACGGAGTAAAAAAGAGAACATTTTTTGAATCGGTTGACGATAACGAACTTGTTTGGCATCGTGATCGTAAAGATCGCCATGTCAGAGTAATAGAATCAGATGGTTGGGAGTTGCAGAGCGATAATGAACTGCCAGTAAAGTTAGAAGTGGGCAAAGTTTATTTTATCAAGGCTATGCAGTATCACAGAATTTTAAAAGGTAACGGAAACTTAGTTTTAGAAATTAGAGAGGAACTATAATGGATAAAATGTCAAGCAAATTTGGTTTGCCAGAATCATTACTTGATGCGGTCAAGAAGATTCAAACTGAAGAAACTGAATATCAGATGAAAGTAAAAGCCTTGATGAAAAAGAAAGGCATTACTTCATTAGGTCAGTTATCGCCTGATGAAAAGAAAGCATTCTTCAGTCAATTAGATTCTATGCATCAAGCAAAAAATGAAGAATTCGGTTTGTCTGAAGGTATGCTTTCTAAGTTTAAAAAGGCAGACGCCCAAACAAAAACTGATTTCAATAAGTATAATATGAAACCTTATGATGCAGTTTATACTGTGACAATGGGCGATAAGGGCGAACCAAAATATGATTTGACAATTCTCAAACATGAGAATGGTAAGTTTTTAGCGGCACACGGATCAGTTGTTGTGAAACAAGAATTCTCTAAAGCAGAAGATGCGGCTAAATGGTTGATGAATTGGTACGAAGAAAATAAACGACCAGCAGCAAAGAATGAAAGCGTAGAGGAGTCCACTGGGGTAACAGATTACAATCCAAAAAGTCAGGGCGGCACACGAAAAGAATTAATTGCAAAGTATCACAAGACTAAGAATCCTAAAGATGCTGAGGCTGCTAGAAAGGCTGGTGCGACACAAAAAGAACTTCAGAGTGAAGAAGTTGAAATTGATGAAATGGATAAATCTCAACCTTCATCTAGTCGTGGCGCTGAAGGACTTCCAACTGGAAAGAAGGCAACTCCAATTACAGTCGATAAAGTTAAAAATGATGCATTAAAGGCGTTGCAACGAAAATACAAAACTGAAGATATGAAATCTGTTGCAAGTGAGATTGAAACTTACGCAATGAAACATGGCGGTATTGACAAAGCAGATATGATGAAAGTTGCATCTCTTTTGAAAATGGGTAAAATGAGTGACGCAAAGAAAAAAGTTATGTCAATGGATACTGATCCTAGAGATTTTTTACTTGATAAAATGAAAAAACTTAAGATTGATGAAGCATCAAGTCAATATAAAATTAAAAGTGTAGGAAAAGATGCAAAAGGTGACTATCACATTGATCCAAAAACTGGTGACAAAGTTTATAGCAAGGCATCTGTAGGCGACCATAAAAATCCTAATACAGGAAAAATTACACCTAGCAAACCTAAGCCAAGTTTTATGGAAGAAAATGAACTTGAGGAGTCTGGTGATATGGGACCTGTAAACAGAGGTAAAGAAAAAACTGTAATGATGCGTCATAAGACTTCAGGTAAAGAAATTGTTGTTGTTCCATCTGGAGTTAAAGAAAAAGAAAAACTTGGTTTTGTCGTAGTCAAAGAAGAAAAACATCCAGAAGATGTAAAAACTTCTGCAAATAAAATGGAGCCTGAAGGCACAAAAAAGTGGTTGGCCACTCACGCAACGCATCTTAAATATTTGAAACAAGTCAAGAAAGACAAACTTCAAGAGGCGGAGGGTGGCGGCACTTCAATTTCAAACATTAAATCGGACGCACAAGGTGCGCTTAAAAGGGCAGAACTTTTAAAGAAATCGGCAGAACTGCGTCTGAAACATGCACAAGAACGTCAATCACTTTCAAAACAAAAAAAATCATTAAGCAAGGAGCAGGTTGAATTTATTGATGAAGAATTTTCTGATGCTCAATTAGCAAAGTTACGCGCAGAATATGGTAAACTTAACACCATTGATCCATCCAGCGATAATTATAAAAAATTGACTGCTATGCTTGATAAAATGGATAAGCAAGCACTTACAAAGATTGCCGGCGCAAATATCAAATTCATGTCTGGACTTGCAAGAAATCGCGTCAATCGCATGAAGAACGAAGAAGTGGAAGAACTAGATGAAACTCCAAAGGTTGATCAAGGACTTTCTGGTAAACAAAAAGTTATGGCAAGAGCCTTAAGAAGAGATGATTCTCCCATTATAAATGTAGGAAATACTACAGGTGGACAATGGAGAGGTAAAACTTCTCCTTCACCATATAAAGATAGTAATGTTGCTAAATCTGGCGAACGCAAAGGTATGATTACTAAGTCAGCGATCCAAAGAACTAAAGATGCAATTAAATCCAGATTAAATAAGTTGAAGAAAGAAGAAGTTGAAATTGAAGAGGGTAAGTCTAGCACAGGCTATGAACTCTATCACAAAGATTTTTCTTCGGCAATGGCACATGCATATGACTTTGCAAAGAAAAAATATAACATTGAAATTGATCCATTTGAGATTGATCGCAAAGTTGCAATGGGTCCTAAGAAGCCATCTTCAGGCAAATCAAATGCATATCGCTTGTTAGATAAGACTGGTAAAAAGGGTGTGCAGATTCAAGTCGCAAATCTTGATGATAAGAGATATGAACTCAACATGTATAAAGAAGAGGTTGAAATCAATGAAGTCAAAGTTGGCGATAAAGTCACTTTTGATCATGAAATGACCGCGGCTCCAGGCAGAACAACAAAGAAATCTGGAATCATTCAGAAGATTGAAGGTGATGTTGCACATGTAAAAGTAAAAGATAAGTATGGCGTAATTGTGCATAAGAAAAAAATGAGCGAACTTCAAAATGAAGAGATTGACCTTGAAGAAAAAGTTGTCAAAGGCAAAGGCTACGACAATCCAGAGAATGAGCGTAAAGGTCCGGAAGGAAAAATACCGATGACAAGTCTCATGCCTGGTCATAGTGATAAGGCAGCACGATTCGCCGCAGTGCAAGCAAAAGGTACATTAGTCAAAGGTAAAGCACAAAGCGCACCACAAAAGGCGCCTCAAAAAGAGGCGGCCGATGCACCTGAATTTAAACAAGGTGGCGACAAATTAGCAAAGAAGTTTGAAAAGGCTTTCGCTAAGATGGGGTTAAAAACTAATATCAAAATGAAAACAGTTGACAATGTTTCTATTAACGAAAAAGAAGAAGGAAAAAAAGATAAAGAGGTGTCAGCAAAGCAAAAGGCAGTTAAGAAAGGCGAAACACTAAGCGGTAAGCAAGAACCTATTAAGATTGATCCAGAGATTAGCGACAAATAAAATGTTACCAGAGATTTATTGTGACATGGACCAAGTCCTTGTCAATTTTATAGGAGGAGCAAATCGGGTATTAGAAATGCAAGGATTACCCGATTTTGCAAATGCTGACAAGGAAGAAAAGTGGGAAGCACTTAAGAAAGTGCCTAAGTTTTGGGCAAATCTAGAACCTATGCGTGATGGTCTAGCACTTTGGAAATTTATTAAACCTTATGATCCTGCAATTCTTTCTACGCCTTCAAAAAGAATGCCTACATGCAGACCAGAAAAAATTGAATGGATTCGCAAGCATTTAGGTAATGTGAAAGAAATTCATCTTGTTCCTAGAGAACAAAAACAGAATTATGCAGTCACAGTTGATGGCAAACCAAACCTATTGATCGATGATCACAAGAAAAATATCGATGAATGGGTTTCAAAGGGTGGTATAGGTATTCGACATATAAATACACAGAATACTATATCTCAACTAAGAAGATTAGGATATTAAAAGGAGAAAAACCATGGCACTATGGGGAACAAGAGATTCATACGCAATTGCAAATACAATTAGCGTAAGCAATACTGTAGCAACAACTACAGTTACGGGCACTAATACTGCATTCACAACTGAGATAGATATTGGCGATGCGCTAGTTATCGCCGGTAAGCGCAGAAAAGTTACTGCAATTTCTGCGGCTAACTCTTTAACTATTGATCCTGCATGGGATGGTGCAAACCAAACTGGTGCAACGATTACTGGTCAAGATGTACCTAAGTATGTGACTGCCGCAGAAATTTCGTCAAATAACATCATTGGTGTTGACGATACTGAAGCGACACTTGCCGCAAACAAGGCTCGCGGTATTAACACACCAGGTTGGACTAAATTTGTCACTTATACAGACATGCACGGAACAACACGCTACAAGACAGAACCACTAGTTGTAATGTCTTCAGCAGTTACATCCGATGCACCAGATGATACTATCGCCGCAGATAGTTAATCGACACATTGGCCTGAGTCCCAGGAGTAGCATTCCCCTTCAATGGGGTTTATAAGATAGGAGAAAAAGATGGCAGATAAAAAGGTTACGCAGTTAACCGCACTCACCGCAGTAGCAAACACCGATCTACTTTTAATTGTAGATGATCCATCAGGTACACCAGTATCAAAGAAAGTTGAAGTTGGCGATGTTTTTGGTGAAACTGCACAAACAGTTTTTAGTAGCATTAACATTAGTGCTAACACTTCCGCATCAAGCGGCACAACAAAGATCGGCGGTAACACCGTTACAATTACTGCACCATCAGGTTCTACATTTACCGCAGGCGTTGTAATCAACGAAGACGGTACTGCAAGCAATACTCGCATCGAATCTGATACACAAACTAATATGTTCTTTGTGGATGCATTAAACAATCGCATTGGTGTTAAAACAAATGCGCCAACTGTTGCGTTTGATGTGAACGATAGCAGAATTAGATTGAGAGGTATTAGTTCAGTTTCTTCATCTAATGCCGCTGCCGAAGGTTGGACTACTGGTGAAATTGGTTGGGATTCTAATTATCTCTATGTTGCAGTTGGGTCAACAGGCGCGAATTCTATTCTGAGGACCGCATTATCTGGTTTCTAAAATATGATTAATAATGAAGATGAATTTGACGAATATGCGATAAACAATTACAGAAATCCAAATTGCATATCAGTACTTGAATATCTTGAAGATTTAAACAAAATTAAGTATATCAAGAGATTAATTAACAAGTATGTAGATAAGAATGAATTGAGAGAAAGATTGATATTGAATCACATCATCTTTCTCTCAAATGTTTTTGGAGTTGAAGCAACTTTAAATATGTTATGGTTTAAAGTAGAAAAAGAAAATCATCAAGTTCTAAACAGTTTTTTTATATTTTTAAATTATGCAAAAGAAATTGAATACAATCAAAAACTTTTAGATGAGATACAGAGAAGAGTATGGCAAACTTAGTAGATTTATATGTTGTATATCGAATTCTGCGTAGACTTACGCAACCGTTTACCGATTGGGAAGCATACAAACTCGGTGTGATTGATGCTGAAGGAAATATTTTAAAGAAGTCTTCTGATAGACGTACAATGGCAGAACAAGAATCTTTAACAATATTTGACATTTTAATGATTAAACTAAAAAAGTTACTTGCATTGGTGCCTGGAGGTAAAACTAGACTTGCATCATATGCGGCCGCACTCTTTTTAATTAAAGAAGGTAAGAACTTAACTGAAGAAAACTTAAATGAAAAATGGGAAGCATTTATGCAAAGTGAGGAATATCTAGTTGAAGATGTTGCCGCAAATTCTGTAAGTGCCGGCGGTGTAGCAGGAATTACAGGAGATCCACCGGTGCCTAAAAAAATTATGATGCGTAGATTTGCAAATAGTGATGTATTTGTTGTTGATACAGATCGATATTTAAAAGCAAGACTTGGTAAAAAGAAATATCTTAAATATGAAAAGTATGTAGGAAATGATGATGTCGGCAATGCAATTCGTGAATATGGGCGCAAGTATCCAAAAAAACCTATCATACTTCAAGACGATAAAACTGGTGCAATGATTTTCTTGCGTTATGGCCGTAACGGAATGTTTACTGAAACCCATTCACGAAATGAGGAATCAACATGCTAGACACATTACTTTGGATTGCAGTTGGCGCATTTATTGGATGGAATTTTCCTCAACCATTTTGGGCAAAAATCATTCAAGAAAAAATTCAAAACGCATTTGCTAAAAAGAATAACGAATAAAAATGTTTTTATTAGAGTTGTTACCATCCTGGATATTTTATGTAATTCTATTTACAGGAATTGTTGGATTCACAATTACCTATCTTTTTAATTTCATACCATCTTTATATAAAGCGCCGGCCGAGTTTGTATCAATTTTATTAATCGTGTTTGGCACATACATGTTTGGTGCAATTTCAAACGAAGAGAGTTGGCAATTAAAAATAAAAGAATTAGAAGTAAAAGTTGCAGAATCAGAAGCAAAATCCTCTCAAGAAACAGTAAAGGTTGTTGAGAAGGTTGTAAATAAAACCAGAATTGTTCGTCAAAAGGGTGATGAAATTGTTCGTTATGTAGACAGAGAAATCGTAAAATATGATTCTAAATGCGAAATACCAAAAGAAGTAGTTACTACGTTAAATGAAGCGACTGAAAGTCTAAACAAATGAAATACATTTTAATTCTATTTACAATTGCATTGTTTGGCTGTAGTACTCCAACACCAATCACAAAAAAGTTTCCTGATGCATCAGAAACTCTCACTAGTCCTTGCCAAAAATTAAAAAGAATTGAGAAGACTGATCCACTTTTGAGTGAGGTAGTAAAATCTGTGGTTGAAAACTATACACTCTATCACGAATGTGCATTGAAAAATGATGCTTGGATTGAGTGGTATCGTAGTCAAAAGAAAATTTTTGAAGAGAAATAAATGTCATTAACACTAGAACAATTAAAACAGTTGTTACCAAACAATTCTCATGTAGAAACTTGGTATGAATCGTTATCACAGTTTTTACCAGAATATGAGATTGATACAACAAACAGAATGGCTGCATTTATCGCGCAATGTTCACATGAATCTGGTGAATTCACTACGCTGAAAGAAAATTTAAATTATCGTTGGCAATCACTGCGAAAAGTTTTTCCTAAATATTTTCCTAACGATGCAATTGCACAAAAATATGCATCATTGCCCGACAAACAAGAAGCAATCGCAAATAGAGTTTATGCAAATCGTATGGGCAATGGACCAGAAGAATCTGGTGATGGATTTAAATATCGTGGAAGAGGATTGATTCAATTGACTGGATATCAAAACTATAAACGATTTGCAGATTCATTAGGAATTACGCCAGAGGAAGCATCCGAATATTTAGAAACTTTCGAAGGTGCAACTGAATCAGCATGTTGGTTTTGGAGTACAAACAATTTAAATCAATGGGCAGACGCAGGCGATATGATTACTTTAACAAAGCGTATCAATGGTGGCACAAATGGACTTGAAGATCGTATTCAACATTATGAACATGCTCTACATGTATTGGGGAATTAAATGCCTCCTCTATGTAGTATGCTACAAGATGGTGACAATGGCTCTTTAAGTAGTAAAAGAGTAGTTACATTTTTGGCATTTATTTTTTGTAGCATTGCTTTCTTTGCAAATTTGTTTTTTGGCATGGAAGTAAAGGATTATATGTTTGAAGGTATGATGGTCATTGCAGTTGCAGGTTTGGGGGTAACTGTAACAGAGAAGTTTGCCAGAAGATCGACATATCGATCTGAAGGGTATGAGAATTTTACAGAAACCAAAGAATACCGACATATAAATAGAACAGATACAGGTGGGACAAAATTACCTAAACAATATGATAGGGAATTGTGATTTGCAATTCTTGCAGTATTGTATTATAATAACGGTGTTGCCTTTCAAGAAAAATAATAAAAAGAAACCATGGTTAATGACGTTACAGAAATCAAGATAGATGTTGAAGTACTTAAAGAAAAAGTAGACAACATTACTCAATTGTGCAACAAAATGGATTCAGTTATTGATAAACTGGTGAATAATCACGACCGTATGGTTAATCAAATCTACGAAGATATGGAAAAAAGAAAACAAGATACTGTAACTGACATTAAAGAGTTGCATTCAAGAATTACTACAGTTGACAGAAACCTATCTGATAAGATAGAATTGACTGAGCGTAGGATCATGGATGAGATTAAATCTCTCCGTGCCACCATAGACGCGCACAACAAAAAAGAAGATGAAGATGTTAAAAAACTCTTTCAATGGCGATGGATGGTAGCAGGCGGCATCGTTGTCATTGTGTGGATTATTTCCAATAGCGCATTCATTACAAAACTCCTAGGTCATTAATTTGACATCTAGCAGTTTGTCTGCTATACTAGACAAACTAGCATCTTTCTGTAAATAATAGGATACATCATGAGTTTGTGGATTGACCAACAGTACATTGGTACTATTTCCATTCGATTAGACAAATTCTCCCGAAAGGGAGATTATTTGTACAATTTTCGGTGTCCGATCTGCGGAGATAGTCAAACCAATCGTAACAAAGCAAGAGGATATCTTTACGCACAAAAAGGCGGCATGTTTTATAAATGTCACAATTGTTCGGCAAGTATGTCACTTGGAACACTCATTAAAGAACTTGATCCTGCACTCTACAAAGAATACTGTCTTGAAAGATATAAGGCAGGAGAAACTGGTGTTCGCAAGGCACATAAAGAACATGGATTTGTATTTAAACCCGTTGTCTTTGAAAGCACAAAAAAAGATAACGCATTCAAAGGTTTATTATTGCCAATAAAAAAATTGGCAGATAAGCATGAGGTACGCGAATACTTACGAAGTCGAAAGATTCCAGAACATAGATATGAAGACTTATACTATGTGGATGATATTCAAAAGTTTAAGCAGTTTGCAAATGGTTATGATGAAAAAATCAAAGGCAATGAACCTCGCCTAGTGCTACCTTTTTTTGATCAAGAAGATGAACTCATTGGTTTGTCTGGTAGAGCAATTCGCGGCGAAAAATTACGTTATGTTACAATTCGTATAAAAGATGATGTGCCAATGATTTTTAGTCAGCAAAATGTAGACAAACTTCAGACAATTTATGTGACAGAAGGTCCAATTGATAGTTTATTTTTACCGAAT
>OGVP01000025.1_pt1 | contig 19441 bp, 28 predicted proteins | sample 1575791 | NCBI WGS metagenome assembly OGVP01 (sample SAMN07581537, study PRJEB24739) | freshwater metagenome
CGCTGGGGTTCTTTCAGATCGGCGGGGGCATCGCCGGGGATTTCCCCATCTGTGTGGTGCCGATGTTGCACCAGGATTTGAAAAGGAAGTCCGTGCCGCTCTGGGCTTACTTCTGTCAGATCAGCGACTCCACGACGAGTTTTGGGTCGTATTCCGGCGCGGTGCCGAACGAGAAGATCACGTGGGGGAAGTTGGGGGCGGACACGCCGAAGTTTGTGATCGAATCGGATGCGACGATCGTGGCGCCGTTGATGTTTAGTTACATCCTGGGGCATTGAGGAGGGAGCCCGGCGATGAGGAGATAGTTGGAATAATGGAGGTCATCCAGACTGGGGTCCGATTCCTGATGGATCATTTCTAATTACCGAAGAAGTAGCCGCTGGTATGTTACGACAGAATGGAGCTTATGCTTTTAGTAATTTTGATGGTTTTCCTCCACAAAAATTATCATCTTATGGTTTTGAGGACTATTCATGAAACTACTAGACAGATTAGTACTTAATAGACTAGTTCATACTATTTTAGATTTTATTACAAAACTATGCGAAATGTTTTTGGATAAATCTGAAAAAGAACCTACCGAAACCAATATAGATAACAAGAAACCGGTTCGTAGAAAATTACTAAAAAGGATATTCAATGAATAAACTATTAATTCTATTTGGAATATTATCTATAGCCTTTTCTTCTATTTCTTATAGTGTGTCTACAAAAGCTGGTGTTGCTCTTGCTGGAGGTATTATTAAAGCTAGACATATTGAACAAGAAGAAAAAAAGCCGCTTAGAAAAGATTGTCCAGTATGTAAGGGGACTGGCATGGTGGTTTCCGGCGATAAATTAAAAACTGTAGAATGTCAATACTGTATTGCTCCAGACAAAAAAACTGGAGCTTCTCCAGAAAATTGCACTAGTGGAACCTGTGTTGTACCAAATTCTCAACCAAGAAGTATTATTATAAGAAAATAATATGAGACAAAAACTAGAAGATATTGCCAATAAAATTGTTCAAAAAAGCGATCTTAAACCAACACAGAACTTTGGTAGCGTATTAATAATATTATCTGTTATTAGTATAGTCTTAACAATAATTAGAATTATACAAGAATGTAATAAATCAGAATTATCTAAAATGAAAAATACTCATGATATAATAGATCTATATTCTAAAGAAATCAAAGTTTTGAGTTCTAAAAGAGGATTTTGGACAAAAATGAGAATTAAAAAACTAATTAGAAAAGAATTACCTCCGGACTTATACGAGCAATATCATTTATCTCTAACCAATAGCATCATAGAATATGGTCAAGATATAACAAACGAAGATATAAAAACACTCTTAGAGGGATTATATTATGGTTAGTATATTAGTTTGGGCTATTTATGGATTGTTTGTTGGAAGCGTAGCAAAAAGTATAGTGCCAGGAGACGAGAACTTTGGATTCTGGAAAACTGTAGCACTTGGAGTTGCTGGTTCGTATGTTGGGGGCGCTGTAAACTATTTATTAGGATTGACTCCATTAGGCCCAACTGGAGTAGTAATGGGAGTAGCGGGTTCTGTACTAGCTCTATTAATCTATAACAAGCTCTCAGAAAAGAATTGACAGCCTCCGCCCCTCTGGATATAATGATAGGTCTACACTCTAAACTATCATAACAGAAGGATGAAAATGAAAAATTTTTGTGCATATTTATTATTATTGGTATTCTTTTCTATTCCTGTATTGGCTATTGTTGGTGAAATAATGTGTATTTATAAAGCCATAAATTGCAACTGGGAACCTGTTGGAAAAGCGGAAATTATATATACGGGTGCGGCTCTGACAGGAGTAGGATCAATTGTCGGATGGATAAATATACAGGACAAATAATATAACGCAAGAGTAACTCAATTGGTAGAGTACTAGATTTCCAATCTGGTCGTTGTGGGTTCGACTCCCATCTCTTGCTCTAATATAGGAATATTAAATGGAAAGCATTAGTCGTTGTTCTAATTGGATTGATTATTATTTAGGATTGGCTAAAGTAATATCAAAAAAAAGCCATGATATTCATACTCAACATGGATGCGTAATCACAGACAGAAAAAATAGAGTGTTAGGGATTGGTTATAATGATTTTCCCAGAGGATTAGATGATAGTAAATTACCAACCGATAGACCATATAAATATTCGTGGATGATTCATGCTGAAAGAAATGCTCTTGCTAATTGTGTTATCAGACCGGATGACGGAATAGCATATGTAACTGGTCAGTGTTGCAATGACTGCATAATGAGTTTGTGGCAAGAAGGCATTAGCGAAGTTTATATGATACAGTCTCATGGTTCTCATTTGTTCGACCATAATCAACAAAAAGTATTCGATCAATTTATACAATTATCTAAATTAAAAATTCATTATGTTCTACCAAATCTTGAGTGGATGAAAGGTGTATTAGATTCCTATCCACTAAAGGAGAACAATATATGATATTTGATGAACAAATTTCTCGCAAACCAGATTATTACCCATGGACTCAGGGATTCATTACTGCCATGCACAACGGATTTTGGACTGATAAAGAGTTCAGTTTTAGTAGCGATATTCAAGACTTTAAAGTAAATCTTTCAGAAGAAGAAAAAGAAATTATTATTAGGGCATTATCTACTATTGGTCAATTAGAAATTAGTGTGAAAAAGTTTTGGGCTAAATTAGGAGATAATCTACCCCATCCATCAATTAACGATATGGGGTATGTAATGGCTAATGTGGAAGTTATTCATGGAGATGCCTATGAAAGATTGTTAGAAGTATTGGGTATCGAAGATAGTTTTGACAACATACTTCAATTATCTATTATACAAGGTAGGGTGAACTATCTGAGAAAACATCTACATAAATTTCACTCTGACAATAAAAAACAATTTATTTATTCCCTAATACTATTCACATTATTTGTGGAAAATATTGCTTTATTTTCTCAGTTTTATACTATTAGTTGGTTTGGCAGATACAAAAATTTACTAAAAGATACTAATAAGCAAGTAGAATATACTAGCCGAGAAGAAAATCTACATGCTCAGATTGGCATTAAGTTGATTAATACAATCAGATCAGAATATCCCGAATTATTTGATGATGAATTAGAACAAAAAATAATATACGAAGCCAAAGAGGCTGTCAAATATGAATGTGAGATAATTGAATGGATTGTCAATGGATACAATCATGAAAAACTAAACTCACCACTACTAATGGAATTTATTAAAAATAGAATGAATGAATCATTAGTTCAAATTGGATACTCTAAAATCTTTGAAGTAGATGAAGCCCAAATAGCAAAAACGTCTTGGTTTGATGAACAGATTTTAGGTAATAATATGACAGACTTCTTTCATAGTCGTCCAGTAGAATATGCAAAAAATAGTCAAAGTTTTGATGCAGAGGATTTGTTCTGATGAACAATAAAAAATATTACTGGCTTAATTCTCATAGTCGCCTATTTTTAGAACGAGATTATTTGAGAGAAGGAGTATCTCCAGAAGAACGAATTAGAGAAATAGCAGAAACAGCACAACACATACTCAATATTGATGGTTTTGCTGATAAATTTGAAGATTATATGAGTCGTGGATTTTATTCTCTTAGTACTCCAGTATGGACAAATTTTGGTACTAGTAGAGGACTTCCGGTAAGTTGTTTCAATTCTCATATAGAAGATACTATGCAAAGCATACTATATAAGGTCGGTGAAGTTGGTATGATGAGTAAATTGGGCGGTGGAACCAGCGGATATTTTGGTTCTCTCAGAAATAGAGGGGCAAAAATTAGTCCAGGTGGTGAATCTAGCGGTCCAGTGCATTTTATGGAACTGTTTGATAAAGTTTCGGATGTTGTTTCCCAAGGATCAACTAGAAGAGGTTCCTTTGCAGCGTATCTTCCGGTTGAACATCCAGATATTGAGGAATTTCTGCAAATTCGATCAGAGGGTCATCCAATACAAAATATGAGTATCGGAGTATGTTTATCCGATGAATGGATGAGAGATATGGTCGATGGAAATAAAGACAAAAGAAAAGTATGGGCAAAAATACTTAAAAAACGATTTGAAACAGGATATCCTTATTTATTTTTTACAGATAATGCCAACAATCAATCCGCTCAAGTATATAAAGATAAAAGATTAAAGATTAATGCTTCAAATTTATGTGTTACAGGAGATCAAAGAGTAGTATCTGACAGAGGACTATTAACCGCCAAAGAATTATATTTACAGGGAGGATCTATAAAATTATTTGATAATAAAAAAATAGTAAATGCTTCCGAAATGAAATTAATAGAAAAAAACGCTAAAGTCTACAAAATAACATTAGATAATGGCATGTCACACACTGTTACAAGATATCATAAAGTTTGTGTGCTAGATAGACGAGAATGTATCAAAGGGGAAAACAAACAGATAATTCATACTAAGAACGTAGAATGTAAAGATCTTAAAATAGGTCAAAAAATTGCTATTCAAACACAAAAGGGCTTATTTGGTGATAAAAATATGCCAAAAGAAGCCTTCTTATTAGGTCTTTATCAAGGAGATGGTACTCAATACAAAGATAATATTATGATAGATATATGGGAAAAAGATTTTGATCTTCTACCCGAAATACAAGAATGCTATAATTATATTTGTAATAAATATAAAACACAATATTGTGTCTCAAATAATCGTATTTACAATAATGCTTCTTTTTCAGATTGCTGTGTTGCTCAAAGTAAAATTAAAAAGAAAAGACTATCAAGCAAAGCATTAAAAAAAGCTCTAGATTTCAAAAAAGGATGCGTACCTGTTTGGATTTGGCAATCGGATGAAGAAACCCAATGGCAATATATAAAAGGTTTATTCTATACAGATGGTACTGTTTTTAAGGCTAAGTCATACGGGAATCCTATTTCTATTACTTTAGCGAGTATAAATAAAGAGTTTCTTAAAGAAATTCAGATTATTTTATGTAATTTGGGAATGCAAACCACCATAAGAATTTTAAGAAAATCTGGAAAACAAAGACTGCCAGACGGCAAAGGAGGATATAAAAATTATAAAACTAAAGATTGTTGGAGGCTTATTATTGGAAATAAGAACGATGCAATAGTATTTAATCAGAACACAGGTTTTCTAGATAGAAAAGGAGTACATATAGAAGATAGGAATTATAGAGATAACACCAAAAAATTCTATAAAATAAATTCTATAGAATATGTAGGAGAAGAAGATGTTTATTGTTGCACAGTGGATAGTGATGAACATTTGTGGATTTGTAACGGAGTAATTACCCACAATTGCTCTGAAATAATGCTTCCATCAAATGAAGATTGGTCATTTGTTTGTGTGTTGTCATCTTATAATCTTGCTAATTGGGAAGAATTAGAAAAAACCGACGCTATTGAAACACTAATATATTTTTTGGATGCTGTTAATGAAGAGTTTATTAGAAAAACTAAAGATTCTTTATTTATGAAAGCGGCCCATGATTTTGCTTTGTCTAATAGAGCTTTGGGGGCGGGGGCTCTTGGATGGCATACGCTATTGCAATCAAAAATGTTAAGTTTTGATAGTATGGAAGCTAAACTATTAAATTCTCATATATGGAAAACTATTAGAAATCGGTCAGACAAAGCTACTATAGAATTAGCTAAACTTTATGGTGAACCAGAAATACTAAAGGGTTATGGTCGTAGAAATACTACAACCCTAGCTATTGCTCCAACAACTAGTAGTAGTTTTATTCTTGGTCAAGTCAGTCCTAGTATAGAGCCCCATAACAGTAATTACTATGTCAAAAAATTAGCTAAAGGAAGTTTTACTTTTAAAAATCCTCATCTCAAAAAACTATTAAAAGAAAAAGATAAAGATAGTGAAGAAGTATGGAAGGACATTCTTGTTCGTGGAGGATCGGTTCAGCACTTAAAATTTCTTAATAAAGAAGAAAAAGATGTATTTAAAACATTTGGTGAGATTTCACAGAAAGAAATAATTATTCAAAATATTCAAAGACAAAAATATGTAGATCAAGGCATATCCTTAAATTTAATGATTCCGCCATCTTGTCCAGCGAAAGACGTTAGCGATTTATTAATTTACGGATGGGAAAATGGAATAAAAAGCTACTACTATCAGAGATCTGCCAATCCGGCTCAAGAATTAATGCGTAATATTTTAACCTGTAATAGTTGTGAGGGATAATATGGGAAATCCATTTAAGGATCAAGAAAAATTTATGATAGCTTGTGATCAAAGCGTAAATTCATATAATAAAAAACAATATGATTTATATGTAAACTTAATTAGAGAAGAACTCTCAGAATTAAATGAAGCTATCGATGAAGAGGATAATATTGAACAGCTAGATGCCCTGGTAGATATATTAGTGGTTACTATCGGAGCGATTCATTCTCTGGGATCAAATTGTCAAGGAGCGTGGGATGAAGTTATGAGTACTAATTTTGCAAAAATAGACAACGAGACTGGAAAAGTTCGTAAACGAGAAGATGGCAAAGTACTAAAACCAGAAAACTGGAAAGCTCCAAACTTAAAACCTTTTATTACCAAATAATTATAGCGGTGTATATATTAAGGTGAAATAATTTACCTTAATAAAGAAAAGGGTAATAATTGAAAAAAAATAATAAAAGAGTCCCAAAAAAAAACTCAAAACCTATTGATCTTACTAATAATATTGAATCTCCTACTACAACTAATATTAGAAAAAAGTTAAAACCAAGAAGTGAAAATCAATTTGAATATATTAGAAATATAGCAGAAAATACTATTACTTTTTGTCAGGGATTGCCAGGAACAGGAAAAACACATATTGCGGTAGGTATGGCTCTTGAATATCTTTTCGATAAGAAGGTTGGCAAAATAATAATAACTAGACCAGTCGTAGAAGCCGGAGAAAAAATAGGTTATCTACCCGGTTCCGCAGAAGAAAAACTACATCCATACTTATTACCAATCATTGATGAAATATTACATTTCGTTTCTCCTGCTGAATATTCTAGTTTAAAAACAAATAACAAAATAGAAGTTGTTCCGCTAGGATTAATGAGGGGAAGAAATTTTCATAATTGTTTTATAGTTGCCGACGAATGCCAAAACGCAACATATGAACAACTAAAAATGCTCTTGACAAGAATTGGGATCGGTAGTAAAATGGTATTGACGGGAGATATAGATCAATCCGACCTATCAAAACATATTCAGGGTGGATTTATATCTATGATGGATAGACTATCTGATTTAAATGGTATAGGAATATCTAAACTAGAAGGATGCGATATTGTTAGAAATCCAATTATTGTGGATATTATAAGTCGCTTAGACAGATATGAAAAGCAGTAATACTAGATGTTTAGTGCTTAATGCAGATTTTACAGTATTATCTATTATATCTTGGCAAAGAGCGTTAACTTGGAGCATAAAATACGACAATAATTCTAGTCTAGGTATAGATATTATAGATTTTTATAAGGACGATTATATTCAAGGGACTGGTAATAAAAAATATCCCATTCCAGCGGTTGTTAAAACAAAAAAATATTTCTTAATAAAAAACCACGAAATTAAATTTTCTAGAAAAAACATCTTTATAAGAGATAATTATACTTGTCAATACTGCAATACAGAATATGATATTAGTAAACTTACTTACGATCACGTTATACCAAAAAGTCGATGGAAAAAATCTACATCTCCAACAACCTGGACTAATATTGCTACAGCTTGCATAGATTGTAATAGAAAAAAAAGCAATAAAACATTACAAGAATGTGGAATGAGATTGAGTAATTTACCAACTATACCTAAAAAAAATATCAAATATTTGAGAGTATATGAATATTTAAAGAATAATAAAAATAATATACCTAAAGAATGGGAGATATACATATAATGCCAGAATATACTTTTAAATGCGAGGATTGTAATAATATTTATAGTGTGGTTTTGTCTTATCAGCAATATGATTCTACAAGATTTTGTTGTGATACATGTTTGAGTTTTAATGTTATCAGGGATTATTCCAGTGATCTTCAGAATATTTCTGGATCGGTTAAAAAATCCGATAGTGAATTAAAAACTATTGGAGATTTAGCAAATAGAAACAGAGACAGAATGAGCGACGATCAAAAAGAAAGCTTATATAGAAAACACAATGAATATAAACTAAATAAACCAAACGATCCTTTACCAAAAGGATGGAATAGAGTCAAAAAGACATCTAAGCCAAATTGGAAAAAACTAGGAGAAAAATAATGGACATAAAAGACATAGATATTCCCACGCCCGAAGAAATTAAACAGTTTTATTCTATCTTAGAAAAAATGAATATAATAGAAAAAATGGTACAAAAAGAAAATAATAATGAAACAAATACCGAGCCACTTTCATTATATATAAGACTGAAATTAGATATAGATATTATTGAAAACGGAAAGAGTCTAACACAACCAGACAATATAGTTGAAGTAATAAAAAGAGATTTTGAAATACCAGTTTTAAATAACAATAATCCAGAAAATATGGCTAATGATATACTTGATAGTACAAGATCATTTTTAGAAAAACTTTTAAAGGAGAAATATGATGTCTGATATCTTTACTATAAAACAGGATGAGGATTTTACAAAACAAACTGAATACTATACTCTTAAAGGTATGCAAGACTATTTGGATGAATCTGATATGCCAAGAGTAGAAGAAGATAATGGAAAAGTTTTAGCAAAAAGAATATGTTATTATGATTCAGATAATAATCTTATAAAAAACAAAACAAGATATCAGATTAAGATTGGTGCTTATGGAAGAATTTATAATCCAATTGGACTATATAGTGAAGGTAGATCAAATCGATATTCTAGTAAAACAGGTAAAGACGAATGGAGAATGAAGGAAGTAAATGAAAACATTTTTAATTTGTATTTATCTTTTTTGAAAACAAAAAATAACGCCCATCTAGTAATAGCAGAAAGAGGACTTCAATGAAACTATCTACTGAACAAACTTATGCAATTTTATATCTAAGAGATCAGAATAAATCGATATCAGACATAGCTTCTGAATTAAATCTTTCTACAAAAACTGTAAAAACAGTAGTAGATAAAAATCCAAAAATTGAACCAGAACCAAAACCACAATCTCCAAATGGTATGATTAATACTACACAGTCTGGCAAACAGCGCGGTGTTATGATAATGACAAAGACTGGATCAGAGATAGGAGAAAAAGTTAGGAATATGTCTACTTCAAAAGAAAGTTCGTGTATTTTCAGACCAAAGTCATGAAAAAATATCCATCAAAATATTCTAATGGAAAACAAGTTAGTGCGGCCCAATATATAACAGAATTAATCTGTGAAAAAAAAGCAAAACTAGAAAAAAAAGATCTTCATTACAGATTCTGGTTAAATAAAGAGTGGAGCGCTTTTTTTAGAAATCAGATAGGTTCTGCTAACAAATTGCTCAAAAAGTATGACGAACTAGCACTTATAAAGGCTCTATCCTCAAAAGAAGCACAAAAAATTTACTCCTTGAGAGCGCCTCACCTGGGAGCTATAATAGATAGAGAACAGTCTAAGATAGAGTTAGAGAAACAAAAAACCGAATCTTTCAATACTATCAAGAGAGTAAAAGATAGTTCTGGAAATACTCATAATGGTAAGAAAAATATTCTAAACTTAATTAAGGATCTTGAAAATGACAACTAAAATACTTGATAGTATCAAAAAAGATTTTGGTGATGGAATTATTGTTACTGCCAATAATATAATAGAGCGAAAAAACACAATTATCCCGGTAAGTCCAGCTATTGATGCTATCCTTAATGGAGGAATTCCAGAGGGTAGTACAGTAACATTAACCGGTCAACCAAAATGTGGTAAAACACTTACTTGTTTAACATTTGCTGTTAATGCACAAAAACCAGAATACGGAGGAAGAAATATATACTATCTAAATATAGAAGGACGAATAAAAGCTAGAGATTTAGAAGGTATACCGGGACTAAATAAAGACAAGTTTATGATTATAGGATCAGAACAAGGGAATATTTTAACAGGAGAAAAATTTTTACAAATAGCAGACAGACTAATAAATACTGAACCAGGATGTGTTATTATTGTTGATTCTTATTCGTCTTTGTGTACAGAAACAGAATTAACTAGCGATATGGATAAAATGCAAAGAGCAGATGGTCCAAAACTAATTTCCAAGTTCTGTAGAAAAGTTGCTCAAGCAGTAGCTGTAAATAAGGTAATATTAATAGGAATTACTCATTTAATGGCTAATCCAGGAAACGGATACGCTGAATGGAAAGAAAAAAGCGGAAATTCTATTGGTTATCAGGTGGATGTTAAACTAAAGGCTAAATATCATAAGCCCTGGACTCTTACCCAGGACGGAGCTATTATTGGTCAAGAGGTTATTTGGACTGCCCCTGTCACAGCATTAGGGGCACCAAACGGCGAATGTACAAGTTTTATTCGATATGGTCAGGGTATAGACAAATATAAAGAAATTATCGAACTAGCGGTTAGTGCAGGATTGATTGAAAAGGCTGGTTCGTGGTATACCCTCTCGTTTTTAAGTGATGAAAAGAATAAATTTCAGGGCACTGAAAAGATCCGAACATTTTTACTAGAAAATCCAGAAGCTTTCAAAAAATTAGATGATGAAATAAAGAAAATGCTTGGATTAAAAACTAATGCATAAGGTAAGAGATTTAGATAATAATCTAATATCATGGAATTTAAACGGATGTTCCGCAACTTCTGCCGCAAAATCTTCATTACATCTTGAGGCAAGAAGTTTAATTAAAGAGATATATCCCACCCTAATGATTTTAGAAGAAGTTCCTGTACATTTGAGAAAAAATGATATTGTATATCTAGATTTTTATATACCTCTTATGAGACAGTGTATAGAAGTTCATGGAGAGCAACATTATAAGTTTGTTTCTCATTTTCATAATAATATCACAGGATTTACCAAAGCCAAACTAAAAGATAAAGAAAAAAAGCAATGGTGTGAGATGAATAATATCTCTTTTGTTGAACTACCATATAATAAAAAAGACGATTGGAGAAAACTTATCTATGAAATCAGCTAAGGAAGATATGGAAAAGTGGGACGCCTTATTAGACGAATATGAAAAGTCTTTAGGATTACCGAAATATATTCCTAATAATTTACCAGAAGATGAATTACAAAACTATATTAGTATGCAGCGTAATGAAATAGAAAAATTAACAAAAGACGATTGTGCAGAAATTATAGTTAGGTTAACACAGTTTGCTTTTCATGTTCAAAGATCGCTAAACAGAGAAATTAGTAGATATAATTGGGCAGATGATTATATTAAAGAAGTAATAGCTGACGAGATAAATAATTACAAAGGATATGGATATAATGAAAAGTCTATCCAGGCTATAAAACACAATGACAAGGCTTCTAGTCTAAGTAGTATTCGTAGATATGCTAAACAAAGAGTTGATCGCTTGTCTTATTTATCTAACTGCATAAAAAACTTATCAGATGCTATACAGAATATACAAATAAATAAGGTGAAAAATGGATCTCAATGAACTAAAAAATAATCCAGATCAAATAAAACAATTAATAGGATTATTATCTTCTTTATTGAATATTGACTCAGAACAAGATGATTCTAAACCAGAAAAAATAAAAACAAAAAATAAAAAAGCTAGATCAACCAAAAAGAGCAAAAATCTGTTTGATAGTATGTCAATCAAAGATAGTCATAAAGATGATACTAGAATAGATCAAATTCTTAATAAGAATAAATCTCCAACAGAAAGAAATAGAGATTTTAATTTTATAGATATTAGATGCAGACAGTGTGGTAAAGAAGAAAGCGTTAATCCGTCGCTAGTATATGATGTTAAACGATATAAGTGTAACGATTGTTCTAAAGCAGGTGGTTGATGAATATATTATGTGATCCTTCGGCAGAAAGAGCCGTTATTTCTATTATTTGCAAGTATGGCGAAACTCCATATCTTGAAATTGCAGACTTATTATCAGAACATAGTTTTACTATTAGTAGTAATGTTATATTATGGAAATGTCTACAAAAAATATTTAGTCAGGAAAAAATTGGACCAGTAGATGTCGCGTCTATATATTCTGCTGCAAAAGAACTTAATCTAGACCATATACTAGAAAAAAAGGAAGAGGTCCAGCATCTTAGAGCGATTCTGGATTTTCCTGTTCAATCTGACAATCTCAGAAAATTTGCTACTAAGATTAAAAAACTAGAAATAGCAAGAAAATTACACGATAAAGTAGATGAAATAAAATCCAGTATTCTAGATATAGATGGATCAGAAAGTATAACTCAGATAATGAGTTTGGCAGAAGAACCGATACTTTCTTTTGGATCTTCTCTTGAGGACGGAGATAATAATCCTACAACCATAGGAGATGGATTAAGCGAATATATAGCATCAATTAAAGAAAATCCAATAGAACAGGTTGGTATTAGTACAGGATTTCCAGCATATGATTTTGCTATTGGTGGTGGATTAAGGCCAGGAACGATCAATGTTATAGGAGCTAGACCAAAAACGGGCAAAACAATTTTAGCAGACAACATAGGTTATCATATAGCAAAGCTGGGCATACCGGTATTAAATATGGATACCGAAATGACTAAAAATGATCATATCAATAGAGTTGTTGCTATGATGACAGAAATAGATATTAATACCATCGAAACCGGTAAATTCGTAGAGTCTCCTAATCAAGAAACTAAAATAGATATTGCTGTCGAACAACTCAATAAAATGCCACTATACTACAAGCCAATTCCCGGCAAGCCTTTCGAAGAACAATTGTCTATAATGAGAAGATGGATAATAAAAAAGGTGGGATTTAATCCAGACGGATCTACCAAACCCTGTGTAATAATATATGACTATCTGAAACTAATGGATTCTAGCGGAATTTCTCAAGATCTAAAAGAATACCAAATGTTGGGTTTTATGATGACCGCTCTACATAATTTTGCTAGAAAATATAATGTTCCAATAGTAGCATTTGTACAATTAAACAGAGATGGTATTACTAAGGATAGTACCGATACTGTTAGTCAATCAGACAGAATAATATGGCTGTGTAGTAATTTTACTGTATTTAAAAGAAAAACAGACGAGGAAATAGCAGAAGATGGACCAACAAATGGTAATCGAAAACTATTACCACTAATAGCTAGACACGGTGGTGGTCTTGATGATAACGATTATATTAATTGTTACATGAAGGGTTGGTGCGCTAAGATTGTAGAAGGTAAAACCAGATTGGAGTTAAAAAAGAATAATGGGAACGACGACGAAGGATTTGATGTTGAAGAAAATGACAATATCCCGTTCAGTTGATCAAAATCAATTAAAAATAATTTGTGATAAACTTTCTGATAGAATAGAAGATTTATTTCAGGTATTAGATATATCTGAGTATCAGATGAGAGATAAATATATCAGTTGTGCTTGTCCTATCCATAATGGAGACAATCACTCTGCTCTTAATATTTATTATGTAGGAGATGACTATAGAGGTAACTGGAAATGCAGAACCCACCAATGCGAAAAGATATTTATGGGTTCTATAATAGGATTTGTGCGTGGAGTATTATCCAAACAAAAACTTAATTGGAAAAAGCGTGGAGACAACACTGTTACATTTAATGATACCATAAAGTTTGTTCAAGAATTTCTCAACATAGATGATATTAGCAAAATAAAAACCAAAAATGATACTAATTCGTCGTTTGTTCGTAGTTGCTCTATATTAAATGATAATAAACAAAAAAATATTGGGGTTTGTAGACAAAAAATATTAATGGGATTACAAACTCCTAGCGAATATTTCTTAAATAGAGGATTTGATGAACAAGTGTTAATTAAGTATGATACTTTTGATTGTTATAATCCTAATAAAGAAATGTACAATAGGGCTGTGGCGCCAATATATGATGTTTCTCATAAATATATGATTGGTTGTACAGGAAGATCTTTAAATAATATTGGTCCAAAATGGAAACATAACTCTGGATTTGTCGCTGAGAATCACTTATATAATATATGGTTTGCCAAAGAACACATTATACGTTTAAGCGAAGCTATATTAGTAGAAAGTCCTGGTAATGTATGGAAACTAGAACAGTACGGAATACATAATAGTTTAGCTACTTTTGGCGCTCATTTAACAGATAAACAAAAAATGCTACTAGATACATGTGGTGCATTGAAATTAATAGTTCTAATGGATAATGATGATGCTGGAGAAATAGCCAGAAAACAAATTGATAAAAAGTGCGAACGAACCTATAATATTGAACATATTAGAATAAATAAAAATGATGTTGCTGAATTAACACAACAAGAGATTCAAAAGCAAATTTTAAATAGGATAAATTTATGACCAAGATAATAGCTTTTTCCGGTAAAAAAAGATCAGGTAAAAATACAGCCTGTAATTTCATATATAGCCTATATATGGTCAATACCGAGGTTTTTAAAGATATATGGCTAGATAATAATGGTCTTATATGTGTTAAAAAACAGGACGATTCTACTATAAATTCAATAGACGTTCAAAAATATTATATGAGAATCGGAGATATAGATGAGGAAGTTAGTGCTGTAATAGAATATTTATCTCCTACTATTAAAATATATAGCTTTGCAGATAGCTTAAAAAGAGATATCTGTATGAATATTCTAGGACTATCTTATGAACAATGTTATGATGAAGATATAAAAAATACTTATACCCATATAAAATGGGAAAATATACCAGAAATATCTTACAAAAGAGGATATATGACCGCACGAGATGTTATGGAATATGTTGGGACTAATTTATTTAGAAAACTATATCCAGAATGCTGGATGACTAGTATGAGCAAACATATAGCATTAGATAAACCCAAAATAGCCCTCAATAATGATACTAGATTTACAAATGAAGTAGACTACATAAAAAAGAATAATGGAGTTGTTGTAAGATTAACTAGAAATTTAGAAAAATCTACAGCAGCGCCAGAGGTAGCGTTAGATCCAGACAAATATGATTGGAGTAATTTTAATTATATCATAGATAACGAAAATATAAGCATTAAAGAACAGTGCGATCTCCTATATCCTATTGCAGTAAAGGAATTGGGAGAAACAACCGAATGATCATAACCTATTTTAGATCTTCTAGTTTTAATACCCATTGTCATTGTGAGATGCAATATTTTGGTGAATATGTACTTGGTTGGAAAGGTCCAAGTGGATTAAAGGCCGATAAAGGGACCATTGTTCATAAAGTATTAGAGATATTAGCAATTATTAAATTTGCTCAACAAAACAATCAAACGAGTATCAACGACGATATTGTTGGGAAAATTAGTACAAAAAGATATAATCTCGACAAAATAATTAACATAGTATATGATCACTATTCCGGCGCGAATCCCCACCACAAGTGGATTGACAAGGATAGGGCCGACTGCTACAATTGGGTATACAAGGCTATTGAATTCAACGATGGAATGTTTGACCCAAGAAATAAACATATAGTTTGTCCTGAACAACAATTTGATTTTGAAATAAATAAACCTTGGGCTAAATACTCTTATGATACTCCTAATGGAAAAATAAAGGGTAATTTAGCACTTAAGGGTACTATAGATCTTATAACAAAAGTAGATGATAATTTTTTAGAAATTGTAGACTGGAAGGGATTACCATTAGATACTCTTATTCCAACGCCAAGTGGCTGGACCACTATGAAAGATATTAAAGTTGGAGATATGGTTTTTGACCAATGTGGACATAGATGTAATGTAGTAGGTAAATCACAAGTAAAAACAAAAGACTGCTATAAAATAACATTTGACGATAAAACCTCGGTTATTTGTGATGATGAACATTTATGGAAATTGTCTGATGGCAACGTTGTACCAGTAACACAATTGGTGTGCGGAAATAAAATAAATGTTTGCAAGCCATTAGTTTGCGAAGATATCGAGCTACCTATCGAACCATATTTATTAGGAGTATGGCTAGGAGATGGACGAAATCGTAATTGTGAAATATCTTGCAATGATATCGAAATATTTGACGAATTATCTAGAAGAGGACATTCGTTAGCTAAAATTAGAAATGATAATCATTCTAATACAAAATATGTTACGGTTCTAGAAACTACCAATAAATTAAGAAATCTCAATCTACTCAATAATAAACATATTCCAAAGATATATTTCAGAGCATCATTTAAGCAAAGATTAGACTTACTAAGAGGACTATTAGATACTGACGGCAATGTTAATACGATAAGAAAACAGGCAGTATTTACCAATTGTAATAAAAAATTATCTGATGACGTAAAAGAATTACTGTTAACTTTGGGTCAAAGACCGAATCAAAGCGTTATAAATAGAGATACTAACTTCAAGAAAAATATTACAATCTATCCTGTGTGTTTTAGACCTATTGATATTAATCCATTTTTGTTGTCCAGAAAGGCAGATAGGATAGATCCATCTTGGGGATGCGGCAAGTCTAATAAAAGAACTATAAAAAATATACAACGATCTATAATACAACAAACTCAATGTATATCAGTAGATAGTCCAGATAATACATATTTATGTACAGAAAATCTTATTCCAACCCATAATACAGGACGACGATTAAACTGGTCAACGGGAGAAGAAAAAACACCAGAAAAGTTACAAAAAGATCCTCAATTAATGATATATCACTATGCTGCACATCATTTATATCCTGATATAGACCATATCATGATAACTATTAATTATATCAATGATGGTGGTCCTTTTAGTATATTGTTTGAAAAAAAGGATTTGATAGAAACAGAAACTATGCTAAAAGAAAAATTTGAACAAATAAAAAAGACCTCTCAACCAAAACTTAATAGAACTTGGCAATGTAATAAGTTATGCTACTTTGGAAAAAGCTCTTTTGAAGATACTAATATACCAGCAATAAAAGAATATCGACAAAATCAAGTCACACCAATAAATCAAATTATGACAAAATGTGAACAATTAAAACACGACATATCAGTTAAAGGTATGGATGTTGTTGTAGAAGAATATACTAAGCCTAATTTTAGTATTGGTAGCTATAAAGCACCAGGGAGTGTAGAATGACAAAAAGAAATATACAATATCAACAATATATATCTGAATTAAAAAATGAAAATTTTGATGATATTGTATTGAGATTAAGAAAAACAAGAGCCGATATGTTAGGAACAAGTGACGAAGATCATTATTGGGATTGTCATGATGCCGCTAATATTATATTGGAATTAAGAGAAAATATTAGAGGTCCACTAAGCGCAAATGAAATAGAAGCATTAATACTATGTAAACAAAATGCATCTCAAGAAAATAATAATTGGATGATTGATCAATTGAACTCTATCTTAACAAGATATATTAAATGATATGGTGGACAGTTCAAGATACACTAAAATAGGAGACAATAAATGAATGAGCTACCACACTCTTCTTGCATCTGGTTTATTGAAAAAAGAAACATCATAAAAACTGATAGGTGGGATGGAACTAAAACTGGCAGAGAAGCATGTCCCGCGTGTGGAGGTTCTGGTAGAATCTGGTTTGAGGAATTCGTAGATTGGACATGTGTCTGTTTAGGAGGATATAAAGATCCAGTCAATCCATTCGCGGCAGAATGGTGGAAATATGATACAACTAAATATACATCTTGGTTAAATGAGCTTCTTTGGAGATGGCAAACTGATAGGTATTGGCTCGCTAATAAACGTCTAGAAAAAATAGAAAAAATAGTCAAAGATCTATTACAAAGCGTTAATGATAGATATCCAGATAAAAATCCTAAAGAATGGAATTGTAAATATTTTGCCGAATTAGACAAATTGGTAAATCCATGATAATAGCTCTTGATTATGATGATACATATACGGCTGATCCAGAGTTTTGGAAAACTGTGATACTTGCCGCAACTCGCCATAAGCATATAATTATTTGTGTAACAGCTAGATACAAAACCATACAAAATCAGCAAGAATTAAAACTAGCTTTACCAGATGATGTTGATATTTATTTTTCTGGAGACGAACCAAAAATGGACTATATGAGGCGTAATAATATAGTTGTAGATGTTTGGATTGATGATTCTCCTGGGTGGATTGTGGGAATAACATGAATGAAATAATACAAGCTATCGAAAAATTAGCATATCAAAAACACTATTATTGTGAAGATTCATGGTATAGTTGTCCATTAGCAACAGATGGATGTGCAGATGATTCAAAACCAAAAGAGTGTGACTGTGGGGCAGATATTAATAATAAAAAATTAGATATCTTATTTAAAGCACTAAAAGACAAGATAAAACAATCACAACTTTTTGAAGAAGATTTATATAGTGAATTAATAGATGTTAGAAAAATTGGATATGAATATTGTATTAAGACTGGGTTAATAAATGAGGAACAAGAAAAAAGATTAGCCGAAGCTGGAGCCGACTATTATTATCCTATTCCAGAATTAATGGAAATGCTTATTAAAAAGATCGAACTTTTAGAAAAGGATAAAGAATGAGTGAATCATTTTGTCTAGACCTAGCAATAAGATAAATAAAATGAAACTAGATTTTCCGTTATCTAAATTCATAGAGATGTGCGAAAAAATCACTAAAAATAAGGAGAATATAAAGTATGGGCGTGATTAAGGAATATGTTCCTTTACACGTCCATTCTTAGGTGAGTCTCACTACTCACTTTTGGATGGACTAAGTAAACCAGATCAAATAGCAGATCGTTGTATAAAAATAGGAACCAAATCTTGTTCTTTAACCGATCATGGAAATATCGCTGGTACTGTTAAATTTCATAGCTCATTAAAAAAGAAGGGCATAAAACCTATTCTTGGATGCGAACTATATATTAGTTCTCAAGATAGTGCAGTGAAAAATAATGATAATAAAAAATTAAGTCATTTGTGTGTTTTGGCTAAAAACTACAAAGGATGGAAAAATTTAATAAAAATTATTAGCGAGTCCAATAAAGAAAGTAATTATTATTACAAGCCCAGATTAGATCTAAATAAACTGGGCGAATTACTAGATGGTAATATAATAGGTTTTGCAGGACATCTTGGTAGTGTGCTATCTAATAGTATTTGTGAAAATGACTCCATTAGTAAAGACTGGAAAAATAAAGGACTAGAATGTGTTAATAAATTAGTTGATATCTTTGGTAAGGATAACTTCTTTTTAGAAGCTCAATTATTAGATCACGAATATAATCCTTTACAAAAAGATGTTACAGAGTGCATGAGGGAATTAGCTAGTCACGATAAATCAGGAAGATATCGTGACTGGGAAAC
>OGVP01000027.1_pt1 | contig 19433 bp, 18 predicted proteins | sample 1575791 | NCBI WGS metagenome assembly OGVP01 (sample SAMN07581537, study PRJEB24739) | freshwater metagenome
GTTTCCCAGTCACGATACGGGGAATATTGCCTCGGAAGAGCTTGCCTATTTTTTTCAGCGTCAAAAAAAGGATGTAACTGTTGCTTGGAATGGGATTGAGAAATCGATCCGTATTTTAGCTCAAAACGGCCTTTCGATTCAGAGTCACTTAGCCTCAATTTTTCTCAAGGGAGGAGCTTGGTATGGCATCTCATAACGTCGTTCTTCGAAGAGAGGGCCCAGTAGTCATTGTAACGCTCAACCGTCCAGATAAAATGAATGCGCTCAATAAGGAAATTTTGGAGGAATTCAAAAAGCTGATAGATGTTCTGGAAACCGATCGCACTGCTCGAGTCATCGTGCTGACGGCTACTGGCGATAAAGCTTTTTGTGTTGGAGCGGATCTCAAAGAGCGGCAGGGAATGAATGAAAAGGATGTTCTTCTCAGGTTGGAAATGGTGAGAACCCTTTATTTGCGTTGGGAGCGACTCACTATTCCCAGTATTGCTGCTTTAAATGGGGTGGCTTTGGGAGGAGGCCTGGAACTTGCTTTGGTCTGTGATTTGCGGTTAGCGGCGGATCATATTCAAGTGGGGCTTCCTGAAACAGAGCTTGCCATTATCCCGGGAAATGGGGGGACCCAGCGACTCAGCCGGACCATCGGAATGAGCCGAGCGATGGAAATGGTTTTACTCGCAAAAAGGCTTTCTGCCTTAGAAGCCTATCAGTGGGGCATCGTTAATAAAATCAGTCCTCTTTCCCAGCTGATGAAAGAGGCCATGAGCTGGGCCCATAAAATCTCTGAGGCCGGTCCCATCGCTATTCAACAAGCAAAAAAGGCCATTCAGAGAGGGCGAGAAAGGAATTGGGAAGAAGCGCTCCAGTGGGAAGTTGAATGCTATAAGCCCTGTCTGTATTCCAAAGATCGTTTGGAAGGATTAAAAGCTTTTACCGAAAAGAGAAAGCCTGCCTATCAAGGAGAGTGAGATGTTAGATTCGAAAACATTTAGAGAAATTCGAGATCGCATTTTAAAAGGGGGGCACTCTAAGTATCACGAAAAAAATACTCAAGAGGGGAAACTTTTTGCTCGTAAGAGAATTGAACTCCTCGTTGAGGAGGGGAGTTTTGTGGAGGAGGGATTATTTGCCAATTGCCTTCAGGAAGACTTGCCCTCTGATGGCGTGATTACTGGATTTGGGAAAGTGGATGGAAGAGTCGTTGCGGTTTTGGCTAATGACTCAACCGTTAAGGCAGGATCCTGGGGCGCCAGAACAGTAGAAAAAATGATTCGCCTTCAAGAAAAGGCTGCTGAAATCAAAGTGCCAGTGTTTTACTTAGTCGATAGTGCTGGAGCTCGGATTACAGACCAAGTGGAAATGTTTCCAGGAAGAAGAGGAGCGGGAAGAATTTTTAGAAATCAGGCAGTGCTCTCCGGACAAATTCCTCAGATTTGTATTTTGTTTGGGCCCTCCGCTGCTGGAGGAGCGTACATTCCAGCTTTTTGTGATGTGTTAATTATGGTGGAAAAAAATGCAAGCATGTATTTGGGATCTCCCCGAATGGCAGAAGCTGTGATTGGAGAAAAAGTGACTCTAGAAGAAATGGGTGGGGCACGGATGCATTGCACCCAAAGTGGGTGCGGGGATTTTTTAGTGAAGTCTGAAGAAGAAGCTATTGAATTGGCCAAAAAGTATCTAAGTTATTTTCCACAAAGTTTTAGAGACATTCCTCCGTCGATAAAGCCAAAAAAGCCTAGCCGTTCGTGTTCTGACTTAACTCAAGTGATTCCTGAGTCCGCCTCTAGAGCCTACGACATGAAAGAGGTCATAGAAACTGTAGTGGATGAAGGTAGTTTTTTAGAAATAAAAGAACTGTATGCAGGAGAAATTCTGACGGGGCTTGCTCGGATAGATGGGCAAAGCGTGGGCGTCTTAGCTAACCAAACTAAAGTAAAAGGAGGAGTCCTTTTTGTTGAATCCTCTGACAAAGCCGCTCGATTTATTCAAATTTGCAACGCTTATAGTATTCCGCTTTTGTTTCTTGCTGACGTGCCTGGATTTATGATTGGATCAAAAGTGGAAAAAGAGGGAATGATCCGAGCGGGTGCTAAATTCATTCATGCCATGTCCAATGCAACGGTTCCGAAAATAACTTTAGTGATTCGCAAGGCATTTGGAGCGGGCCTCTATGCGATGTGTGGCCCTGCCTTTGATAGTGATGCGGTTCTAGCGCTTCCTTCTGCAGCTATTGCAGTTATGGGGGCTGAACCTGCTGTGAATGCCGTTTATTACAATAAAATGGCTGGACTCTCTGCTGAAGAGAAAAGCCGATTTCTCCAAGAAAAAACCGCAGAGTATGAAAAAGATGTAAATATTTACCGGATGGCTTCAGAACTGGTTATTGATCAAATGATTGATTATTCAGAAGCTGCGGAAGAAATTCGAAAAAGGTTAACAGTCGCTCGTCTCAAAGAGAAAAAACGGGTGCAGCACAGTTCCATTTTACCTATGTGAGAGCTTTGGGGGATTGGTTTCGCCTCACGGAGAGAGCTAAGATCCCTAAAGTGATAAGATAAGGGAGACATTGGGTTAATTGGAACGGAAGAGAATAGCCTGCGAGAGAAATATTCTGAAGATTGATTTGAAGAGCTTCGGTAAAACCAAAGAGAAGAGCTGCTAGAAGCGTTGGAAGAGGTTTCCAACCTCCCAGAATAATAGCAGCAAGAGCAATAAAGCCCCTTCCAGCTGACATGTCTCTCAAAAACTGACTCGAATGCCCGAGCGATAAATAAATCCCTCCTAGCGAAGTAATTATTCCTCCCCAAAAAAGGGCTAGGAGCCTCACTTTGAAAAGACCCACTCCAGAAGTTTCTAGCGCCTGAGGTCCTTCACCGGCACTTCTTAAATGTAATCCAAACCGAGTTTGAAAAAAAATAAAGTGAAGGATCCAGGGCAGAAAGAGGGATAAAACTACCAAAGGGTGGTGTGAAAATATCGACCCATCCATCATTCGATTCTGGAGAGAAAGGGAAGGAGTATTTGTCGTGTTTCCAAAAAAAATTTTACAAAGAAAGGGGGTTAGACCCGCCACCAAAAGATTAAGCGCCATGCCGCTTACAATGGAGTGGGCTTTGGCTTTCTGAGTCAAAAAAGCATGGAGACTCATTAAAAATCCTCCCGAGATCATTCCGCTGAGTAAGCTTAAAAAAATATCCTGAGTCCAGTAAGCAACTGAAGCTGAAACAAAGGCCGATAAGAGGAGAACTCCTTCCAAACAAAGAGCAGAAATTCCTGAGGCTTCACATAAAAGTCCTCCGAGCGCAGCAAAAAGAATTGGGCAAGAAAGTCTCAAAGTTGCACTCAAAATATCAATCACGGACTCTCTCCTTAAAAAGATTTTCCCAGGTGTGGCGAGTTCCAAAAAGAATTAAGAGCAGAGCCTGAAGCACTACCGACAGTTCCTTGGAAAGATTTTCCGTAAAAAACTCAATTTCCCTAGAAAAAGTGTAGAGGCTTCCAAAGAAAAAGCTGGAAACGATTATTCCCAGCGGCCGATTTCGAGCCACTAAAGCTACAGCAATTCCCATAAAACCATATCCTGGAGAAAATCCCTCGATCACTTGGTGTTCGTTCCCCATTACGTCGTTGACTCCTACCAAGCCAGCTAAAGCTCCAGCTACAAAAAAAGTGAGCAGGGTTCGATTTTCAGTGGGGATTCCCGCAAAACGAGCTGCCCTTGAATTGCCCCCAAGGCACTTGATCTCGTAACCCAAAGGATGTCTTTTAAAGAAAAAATCAAGGAGAAGACTTAAAAGAACTGCTAAAAAGAAGCTGATATTCAAAGGAGTCGTCCGAAAAAGATTTCCAGGGATCCAAAAACTCGTGGGGATGAGAGCTGTCTCGGCGGCTTGACTCAAAGGATTATTGAACGGGTATAAAACCAAATAATTAGTCAGAGCAACTGCAATGAAATTGAGAAGAATCGTAGAAATCACTTCATGAATTCCTCTTTTGGCTTTTAATACTCCTGCAAGGGCCCCCCAGATCCCCCCCAAAAGAGCACAGGATAAAATTCCCATTGGGATGGCAATAAAAACAGGAAGAGAGGGGAATTGAAGGGCTAGAGCTACGACTCCGATCGCTCCCCAAATTAATTGTCCTTCAGCTCCAATATTGAAAAGGCCTGCGCGGTAAGCGAAAGCCACTGAGAGTCCGCAAAAAATGAGAGTGGTGGTGTAAAAAAGAGTGTAACCAAGACCAAAAGAAGTAAAAAAAGTGTGTTCTAAGGCTTGAACTAATGCCCAGGGACTTTCGCCAGTTAAATAGAGGCAGAAAAGAACTAAAGCTAAGGAGGAGAAGCTGCAAACCATTGTAGAAAGAAAAAATTTCACGCTTTTGCTCCTGTCATCCAAAGCCCCAGCTCTTGGGGTTGAGTCTGACTCGGTTCGCTTTCGAAAACCACTCGTCCTTGTCGGAGAACCAAAAGCCGGCTTGAAAGTTTGAAGAGCTCGTCCAGATCTGAGGAAATAAGAAGAATTGCCGCCCCTTTCTGAGCGAGGTTTATCAGTTGCCGGTGGATCGATTCGCAAGCTTGGATATCGACTCCGCGTGTGGGGTGACAGGCGACTAGAAGCGAAACTTTTCGATCGGTTTCTCGAGCGACTACAAGCTTCTGTTGATTCCCTCCCGAAAGATTTTTAACGGTGTGGTGAGGGTTCTGTGGACGTATGTCAAATTCCTGAATGCGCTTTGCAGCCTCTTGGGTTAGACGGCTCAGGGCGAACCAACCTGATTTCAAATAGGAAGCTTCATGATGGTGGCCTAAAATCAAATTCTCCTCTATCGACATTTCGGAGATTAAACCTTCCTCAATTCTTTTTAGGGGAATGATTGAAAAGCCCCTCTGACGAAGGTCATAAGGGGCCAATCTATTTAACGGCTGTCCCAAATAAGAAATGGAGCCTGAAAAAGGGCAGAGCTGATTCAGCACCTCTACCAGCACCTCTTGGCCTTGATTCTCAATTCCCACTAGGCCCAGAATCTCTCCGCCAAAAAGATGCAAACTTAAACAATTAAGATTCGTTTTTTGTGAGCGATTTGTTTGAACTGAATCTAATTCTAAAACTGGAGTTCCTTGTGTTTTTAAAACGGGTTTTGTCCACGCTTCCTTGGCTTTTCCCATCATGAGACTCGAAAGCGAATCGATATTAAAGTGTTGAGTGAAATCGGTTGTGATGACTTTTCCGCTTTTCATGACAGTGACCGTGTCTGTGTGTGTCAGTATTTCCGTAAGTTTATGAGAAATAAGAATAAGGGTGCGGCCTTGCTCTTGAAGCAAATGCAAGTGTTCAAATAAGGAATCCGACTCTTGGGGAGTTAAAAGCGCAGTGGGTTCGTCTAGGACAATCAGTTGGGAATTTCTGTAAAGCAATTTTAAGAGCTCGACTTGTTGTTGTTGCCCCACTCCAAGATCCTCTAAACGACTTTGTAAATCAAAATCAAAACCAAAAGTTCCTTGGAGCTCTCTCAGTTCTTCCAAGAGTTTTGCAGGCCGTCTTGGATAGGGCTGAGGTTCATGACCCAAAATAATATTTTCCCAAACTCTTAGGGCGGGGACTTGCATAAAGTGCTGATGGACCATTCCTATCCCAGCAGCAATAGCTGCCGAAGGCCTTGAGTAAGAAACAGGCTTTCCCTCTTGGAAAATCTGGCCGGAATCCGCTTGAAGGAGTCCATAGGCAATATTCATAATCGTGGATTTCCCTGCTCCATTTTCTCCAACGATCCCATGAAAAGAGCCTTTTCTAATGGAGAAACACACGTCCTGATTAGCCCAATGAATTCCAAACCGCTTTGAAATGTTTCGAAATTCTAAAAAAGGCAGCAGAGTGTTCGTCACGGCGAAGAACCCTTTTTAGTTCGAGAGATCTGGTAAAAATCAGGAACCTTCAAAGCCCCCCGGATGATGAGTTCTTTGGCTTCGAGTGCCTTTTTTTCTACCGGAGGGGATAAGACCGAACGGTTGTGATGATCCAAAGAAAAACGGACTCCGCCATCCTTTAAGCCCATGTAATTCACTCCCGAAGAAAAAATGCCCTGATTAGCCTGCTGAATAGTCGTAAAAACGGCTTCATTCACTGCTTTTTCCATGCTTGTTAAGACAAATCCGGGTCTTACCCAGTTTTGATTAGAATCCACCCCAATAGCCAGTCGATTTTTTTCTTGGGCGGCATCGAAAACTCCTAGACAAGAAGAACCGGCAGCACAGAAAATAATTTCCACTCCTTTTGAAAATTGAAGAAGAGCCAACTCTTTAGCTCGAGCGGGGTTTCGCCAAGCATCAGAGGAAGCGCCCACATAGTGGGTGACGATCTCAGTACCTGGACGTGCGTGTTGAGCCCCTGATTGATATCCCAGTTGAAAGCGTTGAATTAAAGGAATTTCCATCCCCCCTACAAAGCCAATTTTAGGAGTTTTAGCTGTGAGAGCTGCAATGAGGCCAACCAAAAAAGAGCCTTCGTGTTCCTGAAACAAAACTGAACGAACATTGGGGAGTGAGCTTTTGTCGTCAATGAGCAGAAAATGGATCTTGGGAAATAACTCAGCAACTTCCTCAAGTGGCGATTTTTGAACAAAACCTATCCCAATAATGAGATCGTATCCGTGTTGGGCAAGAGTAAGCAAAGAAGGGGTCAAAGCAGAGTCAGTCGCACACTCAATCACTTTTAATTGAATTCCCAATTGGCTCTTAGCTTTCTGAGCCCCTTCATAGGCCGATGCATTAAAAGATTTGTCATCTTTTCCTCCTTTATCAAGGACCAAACCCACTTTGAGAGGGGCACGCGCAAAAAGGGTCGAGGTAAAAAATAAAAATAAAACAAGAAAAGCGCGAAGGGTCATCCGATTCCTTAGCCCGTCAGTTCATATCTGAGAGGGAGTTCAAACTGGAGATCTTGATTGGTTAAAGAGGGGGGGGGAACGGGGACTCTTTCGAGCTTTTGAAGAAATCTTAATGCCTCGGCTTGCAAAATTTTGGGGGCACCAGAATCAGCAACTTCAATTTGTTTTAAAAATCCGTCTCTGGAAACTGTGAAACGAACTCTTACTGTCCCTGAGAGACCTAATTCTTTCAGCGTGCGCGGGAAAACCTTAACGGAGTCTATATAAGCGTGAAGAGTCGTGGAGTAATCTGTCGCTGTTCCGCCTTGACCCATGCCCCGGATACTGGGCCCTGAAGACTCAGAAGAAACCGATTGAGAGGGCGGGGAAAGAGTCACTTGAGACTGCGAGGGCCTTACCCATTGCGCCGAGCTCTGACGACCCACCGAGGAAAAAAAAGAAACTTCTTGAGCAGAGTTGGGACCGCCCTTTCTTCCGAGGAGTCGGAGTGAAGAGGAGCTACTCAGACCTGAGAATGGTTTTAAGAGAATTGCTAAATGCACGATAATACTGACTAAAAAAACCGAGACAAGCCTTTTGGAGTCTTGTAAGAAGAGAAGGTTGCCAGACAAAGTCATTATGCGTTAAATCTTAACTTCATTCCTGGAAAGGAGCAAGTTTTGCCTTGGATCTTTTTATTTTTTGTGGGCTTCTCATTGCCTGTAGTCTCAGAAGAGTGGGTGCGAGTTTATCAGGGGACGGATCAAAATAGACCTTGCTACCTTTATCTGTACCAGGAACTCAAAAACGATACCGGAAAATATGAAGTCGAAGTTTCCACGAGCTATCAGCACAATGGGCAGGGATTGGGAAAAGTGTGGCTTCAATTTACGGATGAGCCCCCCGCAAAGATGCTTCTTTGGGAGCGCCCGGCTTCTGGAGAAAGCTTACGAGTGCTCCTGAAAACTGAAGAAGAGACTTTACAAACTCCTCAAGCTTTTCGAGTGCGTTGGATGCATTTTGATCACCTCCACGACTCCACCTGTAGCAACTTGCAGAAAGTAAACCAACCGTGAAACGGGGAGTGGTTTTTCTTTCCGCGATCCTGGCTGTCGTTGGGAGTGCAGACGAACTGGGAGTCGGAACCCTTCCTGAAATAATCGTTCAGGATTCTGCTGAGAGCTCTTCCGCTGAACTGGATAAATCTGCTGTCATTCCCACTCTAAAGCTTCCCAAAAAAAGATTGGACCAAAAAAAGGCGCCTAACTTGTCTGAAGCTATTTCTGGAGAAACTGGCGTTGAGAGCCAGACTTCTTGCGCTAATTGTGGTTCAAAGCGAATTACAGTGAATGGTTTGCGTGGAGAACACACCACTATTTTAGTGGACGGGGTGCCCTTGCACTCTGCGGTTTCGAGTTTTTACGGGGTCGATGCGGTTCCCTTAGCTGGCGTGGAAGCGATTGAAATCAGCCGGGGCTCAGGGGCTTCGTTAGTAGCACCTGAAGCAATAGGAGGAGTGCTCAATATCATTACTGAGAGTCCCCACCGAAATGAAGCAGATTTAAATATCTCGTCGGGAACTGCTCAGAATTGGCTTCTCAGTGGCGCTGCTTCGGAAATGAATCTTATCAAAAACAGTCGCTTTTTTATTTCGGGACAATGGAACCGTCAGGGGTACTGGGATTCCGGGAAAAGCGGTGTGTGGGACATTGATCAAAATGGGGTTTCCGATGCTCCGTTCTTTTCTAATGCTGGAGTGCTTGCGAAAGCTCAAATTGATTTAGGAGCTCAGGATGGCCTTGAAATGAGGTATGGCTGGCAGCAAGTATCCATTCTAGGAGGGACAGTGGATGGAACGGTACCGACTACCTTTCTTGAAAAAGTGGATTTGCCCGCATTTCAGGATAATAGTGTTGAAAAGCCTTATCTAGATTCTCAATTGAAAATTGCAGATACGATCCGCTTGGAACGGCAAGAAGCCGTTGGGCGCTGGAAGCATCGGGTAGGTGAAACGTCCCAACTTCAGACGACATCGAGTGCAGCTTGGCAGAAACAAAACTCCATTTATTTTCATGGTTATGATTACAACAATCGCGATGTTTTGTTGTTTCAAGATGTTCGCTTCTCGACCCCTTTGGATTCGGACCATGTGATCACAGTTGGGAGCGATGGCCGCTACGAGGAAATGAATTCAAGCTCCCAAAAGCTCTACCAAATCAAACAACTGCCCCCAGATGATTTTCAATTTAAGAATGCAGCTCTTTTTATTCAAGACACTTGGTCTCCTAGCCTGAGTCATGAATTAAATGTGGCTTCTCGTTTGGACTATCTCAACGTCCAGTGGCCCCAACAAAAAGGGGGGGAACGAAAAGTGGAGAAGCTTCTAGCTTCTCCTCGTGTCTTTTGGAAATGGTCCCAGTCACCCGAATGGACAGGGAGGCTTTCTTATGGAAGAGGGTACCGGGCTCCTCTAAGTTTTTTTGAGTCCCAGCATGGTCTAAGCGAAAATGGATTTAAAATAGGTCTTACTCAAATTGAAACAGCCGACTCCGTAGGTTTTTCTGAGACGTTTTCTCAAGGCCCTTGGGAATGGAATGCGAGTATTTATGGTACTTACTTGAATGATTTGGCTTACGCGGATGAGCCCCAAGACGAATTGAGTCCAGCCGAATTTAAAAATCTTTCAGAAAGCGTCACGGTAGTGTCCTCGGGCATTACAGGAACTTATCGATCCCGCACTTGGGTCTTTGAACTAGGCATTGAAGACTTCAGACTTCCTGCCTCATACAAACGCTTACTTCCAGTAGCTGCAGTTGAGCAAAGAGCCCGCTTTCGAGCAGAGAGGAAAATAAGCGAAAAGTGGGAAGTGGCTGCTTCCGTGCAAGTAACGGGTTCTCGGAACCTAAGTGAATATGGCTACGAGGACCACTACGTAAACTTCGAGAAAATTGACTCCGGCCTGGGTCCGGTCGACACGGTTAAGGAACTCAAGAATCAGAGAGCACCGCTTTTTGCGACTGTTGATGTGACCACTTCCTACCAGCCGGATAAAAGGTGGGAAGTTTCGCTCTCTGTTCTCAATGCTACGGACTTTACACAGACTGGATGGGGAGATTCTCCTCTGGCTTGGAACCAACACGGTTCAGATCCCACTCACTTTCATTTAGATAATTTGCACGTGTGGGGGCCTCTCAGAGGAAGAGTCTTCATGCTATCTTTGAAAGCCTCTCTGTAAAATGTGTTGAATGAGAAACTTTCTGTGTTTTTTTGTTTTTAAGTTCTGGATGGCGCCTGTTTCCTTGGCTCAGTGCTTTCCCCCTAGCATAGCCGCTCGAGTGCCTCAGACAGGTCAAGTGGAGTGTATCCATCAGTGGAAAGCTGATACGCTTTTGGTGGTTTCTGAATTAAATTGTGAACCTTGCTCTCGCCTTCTTTATCGAATGAAAAAGGAACGCAGTAGAAAAAGGGCGGTGACAGTTCTTTGGTTAGAGCCCAATGAAAAAAACTGTATAGAAGCTTCACTCAAAGTGAGTGGCTTTGCAAAAAGTCTTTGTTCCACTGCACAGAATGTCAAAGAAGAGTGGGGTCTCAATTCTACTCCGACAGTTTTTTGGTTGGAGGGACAGATTCAAAGAGAACAAAAGGGTCTTTTGGATGCTCAAGAGTCCTTGCCTTGGAATATTCACTAGAGTCCAGCCGTGGTAGAATAGAATCATGCGAGAGGTCTCCCCAGAAGTCATTTTAGAAGCAAGAGACTTATCCTTTGCTTATCCCAAACAAAAATCCCTTTTGCTTCAGGCGTGTTCACTCAAATTGTTTGGATCTGAGATTCTTTGTCTGCTCGGTCCGTCTGGCGCTGGTAAAACAACTCTGTTGAAGTTACTAGCAGGCCTTTTGAAACCCACTCAGGGGTCCATTTATTATTTACAGAAGCCTCAAGAATCTTACTTGTTGAAAGAAAGAAAAAGGCTAGCAAAAGAAATCACGATGAGTTTTCAAAAAGGGGGACTGTTAGATTGGTTAACGGTCGAACAAAATATTCAGTTTGCTTTGAATGAGTTAAATGAGGGGGCGCCTGAGCAGAATAAAGAGCTGGTTGATATGAGCTTGGAAAGAGTAGGGTTGTCCCATTTTAAAAAGTGTTTCATTCGGGAACTCAGTGGGGGCATGCTGAAACGGCTTTCTCTGGCTCGAGCGATTGCATTGAATCCAAAAGTGCTTTTATGTGACGACCCCACTGCGGGATTGGATCCTGTGACTGCGGCGGAGATCGTGAAGTTGATTCAAGATTTTCAGAGTGAGAAACAAGCTTCTGTTCTTATTGTCACCAGCGATCTGTCGGTTGCTTTTGCACTCTCAAGGAGAATGGGGTTTTTGTGGTCTGGAAAAGTGATGTTTGAAGGCTCGCCTTCGGATTTTAAGGAAACCCAAGAACCTTCTCTTAGGCAATTTCTTTTTGGGCTGCAAGATGGGCCTCTTTCGGAGGGAAATCATGCTTGAGCTTCGAGGGATCAGCAAAACACTTGGGAACAAAAGGGTTCTCTGTGATCTGGATTTGAAGGTCTGCCCCAAGGAAATCGTTTATGTTCTGGGGCGCTCAGGTGTTGGAAAATCTGTTTTGTTAAAGACCATTGTAGGTTTGATTGTTCAGGATTCCGGAGAAGTGTTTGTAGAGGGCGTGAGAACTGAGCCTGGGAATGAGGACCAAATGGCTCTCGTGAGAAAAAAATGTGGACTCGTTTTTCAGACGCCCACACTTCTGGATAGTTTAAACGTTTTGGATAATCTTCTTTTTGCGTTTGAGGAGGAAAATCGGTCAACCCTTTCTGAGGCATTAGAGTGGGTCAATCTTTCTTCGGAAGTGTTAGAGCTCTTACCGGATCAATTGAGTTATGGAGCACAGAAAAAGATCAGTTTTTTAAGAACGCTTTTGCTTCGGCCAAAATATTTGTTATTTGACGAGCCTACGACCGGGTTAGATCCCATTAGTTCTGAAAGCACCAATCGCCTCATAAAGAAGGGAGCTGAGTTGTCTGGAGCTGGTGTCATTGTGGTTTCTCACGATGTGAAATCTGCAATAAAGTTAGCAAATCGAATACAAGTGATGGATGAAGGTCGGTTTGTTTTTTCTGGAACACCTGGTGAGTTTGAGAAAAGTGAAGTCGCTTTGGTAAAGGCATTTAGAGAGAATACGGTGTTTCTTTGAGCACTCTTTTTGTTACCTTTTTATCGGGGGTAGGCCAATGGGCACTCTTTGCTTTGAAAAATGCACAACTGTTTGTGAGACAGGGTGTTCCCAGGAAGAGTTTTTTTGCTCAAATGTATCAAGTAGGGGTGCGATCGGTCGGAATGACTTGTGTTTCGGGGGGGTTCGTTGGCGCCATTTTGGCAATTCAGATTGATCTTCAGTTACGGGATTTTGGCGCTCAAAGCTTTTTGGGCGGACTGAGCACTTCAACGACTTTGCGAAATTTGGGTCCTGTTTTGATTGCATTTTTGCTAGCGGGCCGAGTGGGGGCCTATACCGCTGCCGAATTGGGAACCATGGCAATCACCGATCAGTTAAATTCAGTTCGATGCCTCGGTTTAAATCCTCTTCAAGTAATTGTTTTGCCCAGGCTTGTCGCTCTTGTGTGTTCCAGCTTTCTTCTTTTAATCCTAGGACTGGGAATGACCGTGGTAGGTGGAATGGTTCTTTCTAGCCTTTCACTAGACATCAATCCTCTACAGTTTCTCTCAAGAGTCCCCGAGTTTATTTCAGTGAATAGTATTATGTTGGCTTTGGTGAAGAGTTTTGTTTTTGGTTTTATGATAGGGACGTTGTCTTGTTATTTCGGCTATACCACTTCGGGTTCAGCTGAAGCGGTGGGGCTAACTGTTAGGAAAACTGCTGTTTTTAGTTTGTTGAGTATTTTGATGATGGACTTTCTGATCTCCTGGCTGGGAGGAATCTCAAAGTGATGAGAAACATTTGGGGACCCATCCGATTGTTTTGCCTCGCTTTGAGTGAGCTAGGCTCGGGAATGGTTCATTTTTCGCTTCGAGGGGGAGAAATTGGGAGGCAAACTTTTGAGTACGGTGTTTTGAGTGTTCCGATCATTACTTTAGCCCTTTCGATTGTTTCCCTCATGAGCGTTCTGGAGTTTTCTTGGCACATGAAAATAGTTCTGAACCAAGACGCTCTTGTGCCAGGGTTTTCTATGGTTTTGATGTTAAGAGAAGTAGCTCCCGTCGTTTCTTCCATGCTGATTGCTTCACGAGTGGGGGCCTCTCTTGCAGCAGAGATCGGAGTCATGAAAGTTACTGAACAATTGGATCAGCTAAAGTTGCTTTGTGTTTCGGAAGTTGAGTTTCTTTTGGTTCCCAGGTGGATTGCTTGTCTTCTCACGACTCTTTCTCTCACTTTAATTTCACTCGTGACTGCAGTGGGTGTGACTTCAGTCTTTGGGGCCCATTCGATGGGGTATCAAGTGCATGAGTTTTACAATAGTCTTTTTATTTTTTCACGGTTTCACGATATGCTGGGCTGTCTTTTAAAAGCGGCTTGTTTTGGCACGGTGATTCCTTTCGTTTCTGCCTTTTGTGGTTTAGATTGCCGCAGCGGAAGTCGCGGAGTAGGCGAGGCTGCGACGCAAGCCGTCGTGCGAAGTTCCCTCGCGATTATCATCTTGGATTTTTTTATAAATTCTTTTTGGTGGATGCATTAAATCCTGCAGCCTAGCGCCTTAGTGCATTTAAGGTATAATTAAAGAGTCGGGCCTTTCTTATTTCTTCTCCAAGAAATCTAAACTTCATGAAACAACAGCGAAAAGAATTGTTAGTTGGACTCCTTGTGCTGAGCTCTATGGGTCTTTTGGTTTTTTTTTCCTGGGTTCTAGGAGTTTTTGAACCGTTTGGTTCAGGAGGGAGCTACTCGGTTTTCTACCGATTTGCCGGCGGAGTGGAAGTTGGAGCGCCAGTTCGAGTGAGCGGGGTTAAAGTGGGAAAAGTAGAAAAAATAGAATTCCAAACAGTTCCTTCCGCTCCAGAGTTCTCTGATACTTCGGTTAAGTTAGTGGTCAGTGTAGATAAAAAGGCGCAGCACTTGGTTCGAGAGGACTCAAAGTTTTATGTGAACATCGCTGGAGTGATAGGCGAGCGGTACATTGAAATCACTCCAGGGTCTACTGCAAGCAACCCTCTGCTTGACGGAGCTCAAATTCGGGGCATGGATCCTCCCAGAGTGGATCAACTGCTTTCTCAGGGCTATGGCGTTTTTGGAAGAGTCCAAGAGTTTTTGGAAAGAAATGAACAAACTCTGCAAGAGCTTTTGGGGACGGTCAATTCGCTCATGACCGATACAAATAGTATTCTCAAGAAACTCGACAAACGAAAAATGTCTCAACTGGTTGATAACCTCAATGAAGTCAGTGCAAACTTTGCAGCTCTCTCAAAGGGTTTCCGCTCTCAAAAAGGACAGCGCTTTGTCGACCAGCTTTACGATCTGGTAGATAGAGCTCATCAAATTGACAAAGAAAGTTTAAAGCAATTCCTTCAAGAAGAAGGTGTCAGGGCGAGAATTTTCTGAAGATCCAAGGAGAAAACTGAATGAAGAAGCATTGGCTGATACTGCTTTTATGTCTCTATAGTTATTCTTCCTCTGCTGGATTTATGGAAGATTTCAGAATGGAGAGACGCTTTGGAGCTGGAGTGGGTGTGGGAGGTCCCTTGAGCGCGCTTGGCTTAGAGCTTGAGTTTAATCTCAGTTCGAACTGGTCTCTTGCTGGAGGCCTGGGAAGCGGAATGGATTATTCAACTTTGGCTGTAAAAGGAAAGTATTTTCTCTTGGGTGACCAAGTGAGTCCTTACTTTCTGATTGGCTTTGCACGATGGTGGAGTGAGGGAACTGTCAACTCTGAAGTGGGACCCTCTGTTTTGAAAAATATTTTCTTACAGGGGCAGGATCCCAGAAATGGGTTTAGTGTTTGGACAGTTTACCCAGGAATTGGGGTTCAGTTTTTACATGATAGCGGATTTTCTGTTTATGCCGAGGCACACTATCTTTTCAAAATGCCCAACTTTTCAAATGGGACCTATGCTGGATTAGGAGCTTCTTGGTTTTTCTAATTTAAAATGACCGCTCTTTTTCAACAATTTGTGCGTGGCCGAAGAAGCTTAAAGACTCAGCTCGCGCTTTACTTTATTCCAGCTACTTTAATACCAGTCATTGGATTGAGCTATTACGCGACTCGGATCTTCGAAAAAAGTATCCAAACGGCTCTCTCTAAACAAGCCAAGACAGAGAGCGAATTGATCCTGTCTCAAATCCTTTCTCAAGAAAAAACAGTGTCGGCTCAGGCAAAGAAAATTGCAACATCGGAAGCACTGTTAAAGGCATTCGCTCCTCCGAATTCCAAAGCCATTCAGAGAGCTCTCTCAAATGCTTCAACGGTAGGAAGCCTTCGTGTTTATAGTCCCGAGGGAGACTTTGTAGCTGAGGAGAAGCGAGATGAAACTGGCCGGCCCCGGATTCACTATATTTCTCGTGAGAGCCTCAAACGAATTAAAGCACAAGGACTTACCTTTGAGAGGTACTTGAGCGAGGACGGGCTCGGTTTGCTTTTCTTAGCTAGGACCCTCATCCAGGATAAAGAAAGACTTTATGGGATCCTAGAACATGAATACAGTTTTGGAACACCCCAACTTTCAGAAATCCATCAGAGAAGACAAGTCGAAGCAGTGTTTCTGAAACGGGATTTTACAGCTGCAATTTCGAGTATGGCTTTGGCACAAAAAACTCTTAAACAACTCACACAGTCTATTTCTCTACAAGGAGCAGGAGATCTTCCTTACCAAGCCCTCTGGATTGGGGAAAGTCGGTACGCTACTTTTCTTTTCGATTTGCCAGACAGTACGGGGAGAAAAAAACAGTGGGCCTATCTAGGAGTGTTCATTCCCTTGAACAACACAGACGCTACTAATCGAAGGCTTCAGCTCAACATCATTTATATCACAGCTTTTTTAGCTTTGGGGTTTGGCTACTTAATTTTTTTCTTTTCAAATCAGATTGTAAGACCTGTAGAGTTGTTGGTTTCTGCTATGAAGAGAGTGAAAATGGGAAATCTTGAGGAGCTGCCTCCTAGTGATTCAAGTGTGGAATTAGACTATTTAATCCAAGCCTTTAATGACATGATTCGGAATGTGAGTGTAGCGAGAAAAGCTCTAGAATCCAAAATTCAGGAGCTGAAGGAAGCCAACATTGAAATTAGAAATACGCAAGCAACTTTAGTCCAATCTGCCAAAATGATATCTTTAGGCCAAATAGTTGCAGGAGTTGCTCATGAGCTGAATAATCCAGTTGCGTTTATCTATAGCAATATGCACCACCTTTCCTCCTACATTGAAAAAATCACTCAGATGATGGACGAGTATCAAAAAGCGCGAGCCGTTCTGCCTCAACCAAAAAGAGAAGAGCTTGAACGAATCGAAAAGGAACTTGAAATAGATTTTATTTTGAAAGACATGTCGGATCTGACCAAAAGCTGTTTAGATGGAGCCAATCGAACTAAAGACATTGTTCTGGGGCTCAGGACTTTTTCCAGAATGGAAGAGTCCGTTTTTAGACCTTGGGATCTCCATGAGGGGATACAGAGTACTTTACGACTCCTTAATGCGGAGCTTAAAAACCGAATTATTGTTCATCAAGAATTCGAGGAGCTTCCAAAAGTCGAGTGTAACCCTAACCAGATTAACCAAGTCTTCATGAATTTGCTTGCTAACTCGGCCCAAGCCATAACTGGGCGAGGGGAGATTTGGATCCGAACTTTTGCTAAAGGGGAGAATGTGGTTATAGAGATTCAAGATACTGGCCCAGGAATGAAGCCAGACACTCTGAATCATATTTTTGTTCCATTTTTTACTACAAAAGAAGTTGGGAAAGGGACAGGATTGGGGCTTTCGATTGCTTACGGTCTGATCCAAAAACATCAAGGAACCATTGAGGTCGAGAGCACGTTAGGGGAAGGAACGCTTTTTAGAATCATTCTCCCGATCACTCAAAAGAATCAAACCATAAAAGCTGGATAATTTGATATGAAGATCTGGAATTTAGGCTATCCAAGATTAGGAGTTCAAAAAAAGTGGTGGGGGGATATTCGCGCTTTTGAGCACGGAGAGATCTCGGAGGAGACTCTTCTTGAGTTGGGAAAAAAAGAACTGGAAGTAAGATGGAAAACCCAACACGAAATGGGTCTAGACAGTATTCCTTTAAATGATTTTCCTTTTTGGGATTCAGTTCTGGATGCCGCTTGGCTATTTGGTCTAGTTCCAAGACAGACTTTAAAAGAGGAATCTTGGGTATCTGCCCAAAGGGATTTAGTGCTTGGAAATTTTCAAAGACAAGTGTTGCCTTTGAATTTGGGGAAATGGTTTCAAACGGGATACCGATGTTTGTTGCCGGAATGGGCTCCCAAAAAGGAACTTAAACTAGAGCGTTCAAAGCTTGACTGGGAATTAAGCATTTCAAAAACGTCACCGTATACCCACCACCTCGCTCTGATAGGCCCTTGGACTTTGGCTCAATTTTGTCAACTTCATGGACGATCTAAGACAGATCTCTTACAAGAACTTACGCCACTCTATACAGAACTTTTTCGAGATTTAAAAAAGCGAGGGTTGGGATGGATCCAAGTGGATGAGCCCAGTTTCTGTGCGGATCTTGAAAAAGTAGATATCAGTCAAATTGAAAAAACTTACGGGCAAATGGCCCAGTCCGGAGCAAAGATTCTTCTCACCCCTTATTTCGATTCACCTGATCCTTGGTTAACTCAAATTACACAACTTCCCGCTTTTGGGTTTCACTTTGATCTTGTCCAAGGACCGGCAGTTTTGAGTTGGATTAAAACTCGCGCTTTTCCAAAAGATAAGATTCTCTCTCTGGGGCTGGTCAATGCTCAAAACATTTGGGCCTCTCCACTGGCTAGTCTTTATAAGCAAGTCGAATTACTCAAGGGATTTCATTCAGAAAATAAATTGTTATTGGCTCCCAGTGGGCCTCTTTCTTTTTTGCCACAAACGATTGAGTTGGAGGAAGGAATCACTCAGAACCCACAACTGAGACGGACTATTAGTTTTGCAGATCAGCGCTTAGCTGAACTGAATCTTTTGAAAAAGGCCCTGGGAGGCCAGCTCCCTCTTTCAGAACTTGAATCTCTCGAGGCTCAAAGTCGTAAAGACCTGACTGAGCTAAAAAAACTGAGCGACTCTCTTAAAGGGAGCTTGAGTAAAGTAGATCTTACTTATAGACGACGCCCGTCCTCATTTGCAAAACGAGTCAAGATTCAGGCCAAAAAAATGGGTTTACCCAGACTCCCCATGACCCTTACTTCTCTAGCCGATGATGGACGAAAGCAAAATACCCCACCTGCGAGTGTGGAAAGTGTCATTGCTTTTCAAGATCAATATCAAATGGATGTTCTTTTGCCCGATGCAATGGGTTTTCAAGAAAGACTAGACCTTGGAGCCCAATCAAGCGAGGGGTGGTTAACGACGGGCTCAGGATGGGTTCCCATTTCGGCAAGAGAGTGTATCAAACCGCTGATTCAGTTATCCAATATCGAATGGAAAGTTTGGGATTCAGCCAAAAGGGTTCATCAAGCCCAAATTCTTAGTAACCGAATTGTGAAAGGGGTTATCGTAGGGGCCATTAGTTCACTCAATCATGCATTTCTACGACCGGAAATGTCCCTGGAATCTGTTTTATTGCAGAGTGCTTTATGGGTCCGAACGGAAATGAAACACTTGGAGCAAGCAGGCATTAGAGTCATTCAAGTAGATGAACCCTTCATCCTTGACAAGCTTCCCATTAAGAAAAATCGAAGAGCTGTTTTTTTAAAAACCATCTTTGATAACTTGAAAGTGGCTTTAAGTGGTGCCGGTGATGAAACAGTCGTGCATTTAAATCTTTCCTTGAATGATCTAGATACCATTAAGGAAGTTTGTGGAAAATGTGATGTTGACGTGTTGTCTTTTGAGATGGATGGGGTGGGTTTAGATAAAATTGCCATGTTCAAAGGAGTGCCGCTCGAATGCGGGATGGGTCCCGGAGTGTTCCCTTCTCGAGGCATCGAAAACCCAAATGAAAAAGACATTGAAATGGGACTTCGAAAAACCTTAACTGCGATTGTGCCCGATAAAGCTTGGATCATTCTTGACAGTGCTTACTCTCAAAGGTGTCTCATTCCAAAGGAGCGTTGGCTTCAACCTCTGATGATTGTGACTCTTCTTTTTAGGAAAGCTTTAAGCTCCTCCCGCTAGAAAAAAATCAGCTGAGGAGAACTTCCACCATGATCCTCCTCCTGGCTCTGCAGAAGGCAAAGAATTTCTTCACTTCGGGCTAAATTAATTTGCTCCTTCTTGAGGCCCAGAAACGGTGCGGAAGTAAGTGCTTCGATCCACGAGAGTGTCGGAAGAAGAGAATTTAGTAAGTGAATGAACCGAAGAGTCTTCACTGCATCAAACGCTGTTGCAAAGTGTCTGAGTCTGTTTGAAGCGTCTCCCCTGGAAAGTGAATCTGAGAGAATTTTTGAGAAGTGAAG
>OGVP01000028.1_pt1 | contig 19136 bp, 7 predicted proteins | sample 1575791 | NCBI WGS metagenome assembly OGVP01 (sample SAMN07581537, study PRJEB24739) | freshwater metagenome
GTTTCCCAGTCACGATAAATAGATATTGGCGACCACCGTCGATAGAGAGTCGGTCTCTAATATCTGATTTATCGCGGTCATGTGATTGGGACTGTATTGAGGCGGTCGACGCGGTGAGCCTGAACCAGAGCGCCGCTGGCTTGCACCACTGATCCATTCGCTGAACTATTTCCACCAAAGCCATCACTTTCTGAGCGGACCCAGAGAGCAACGGTGTGGCTGCTGCCACTGGTATTGTTGTAGAGATAGCTGCCAGAGATCGTCGCTGAGTAATTAGCGTCGATCGATGGTGAGGGATTGTAGTCGTTCCCAAAATAGATCTCTGGTGCTAAGTATTGACGCTGAACTAATAGGCCAGTGCTGGCACTATCGTTTCTGCGTAGCAGGACAGCGACCGGTATAAACTGGTCATTCAAGGTATTGGTCTTATTCACCCGGATCGACCACTCGATTAGAACCGCGGTGTTGGCCTCGATGATGATGCCACCGTATTCATTCAGCACAGTGCTCGGATTCACCAATGAGGAGTAGCCTCCACTGGTCCCAGACCACCAACCGACAAACGGCAGGCGGTTGGCGTTTGTCAGGGCGACTCCGCTGTTCACGATAGTGTATGCTACAGTGTTGCGACCCCGAAACCATCTCTGAGCCAACAGAGTCCCGCTAGTCCCGCTACTTCCGCTGCTTCCCGACGTCCCGCTGCTTCCGCTGCTTCCCGACGTACCACTGCTCCCGCTACTTCCCGACGTACCACTGCTCCCGCTACTTCCCGACGTCCCGCTGCTTCCGCTACTGCCGCTGGTTCCAAAGTCAGTGTTATTAATAACCGAGGTTCCTTGATTTAAAGTAATTACTCCGCTTCCAACAAGAGAATAATAATCATTCACTATAGGCACGCTGCGGGCATCAAAAAAGCTTTTGCATGAGTTTTTTATGTTAAAGAAGAGAGAAGGGCCGGGATTTCGACTAAGAGCATTTTGATATAATCCATTCAATCTTTGAAGGCTTATAGATCCACCAGTACTAACTATACCACTGTTATAGATTGCAAAGAAAGAACACATTGACCGCGCAATATCTCCGTCCCCGCTGTTAAAACCTAGATTGCTCCCGATAGGGGATCCGCTGCCAATTCCGCTCAAACCTATATTAGTTGTATTAATAAAGATCCGGTTCTCTGTCAAACTTTTTAAAGCTATTGCGTTTTGATCCTTACTCATCACAAAAACATAGTGAGTCCATACGTTTGTATAACTGACTAAACTCCCGCTTCCATAGTAATCACTGTTCCCAGTTGTGAAAGATAGTCCGCCGTTGTGGATGTGAATTGCATACTTGTCCCAGCCAAAAAGTCTTTCCTGGCTGTTAAAATCCAGGCGAGCATACATCTCGACCACTACGTAGTCGTCGCTTTCTAGTGGAGCGTTTGTCCGGAAAAAACTCGGGGTCGTAGAAAAAGAAAACATCCTTGGGCTACCGCTGATGCCGCTGGTCCCGCTACTTCCGCTGCTTCCCGACGTTCCGCTACTTCCGCTGCTTCCCGACGTTCCGCTACTTCCGCTGCTTCCCGACGTTCCGCTACTTCCGCTGCTTCCCGACGTTCCGCTACTTCCGCTGCTTCCCGACGTCCCGCTACTTCCGCTGCTTCCCGACGTCCCGCTACTTCCGCTGCTTCCCGACGCCCCGCTAATGCCGCTACTTCCGCTACTTCCGCTACTACCAGATGTTCCGCCGGTTCCACTGGTCCCGCTAGACCCGCTACTTCCCGACGTCCCGCTGCTTCCCGACGTCCCGCTACTTCCGCTGCTTCCCGACGTCCCGCTGCTTCCGCTACTCCCCGACGTCCCGCTGCTTCCGCTACTCCCCGACGTCCCGCTACTTCCGCTGCTTCCCGACGTCCCGCTGGATCCACTAGATCCACTGGTCCCACTCACACCTGGTCCTCCGCTAGTCCCGCTAGACCCGCTACTTCCCGACGTCCCGCTGCTTCCCGACGTCCCGCTGCTTCCGCTACTCCCCGACGTCCCGCTGCTTCCGCTACTCCCCGACGTCCTGCTGCTTCCGCTGCTCCCCGACGTCCCGCTGCTTCCGCTACTTCCGCTAGTACCCCTGACTCCTATGAGACTTGCTTCCCAGTCGCTGCTTGAATCTTGGATAGAATCCGGTTCTATGTATGTGACGTTGATTGAGAGTTCTCCGGTAGCAGAGTTGTAGTCTGTGACTATTGCTTCAATGTCTCCGCCTTCCTCGCTTGTGATCTTTAGAGGATGATTCTTAATGATTCCTAGATTCAACTGCACCGTATAACCACCTTGTGCACCCGTTGACCCAAAGTTTATAGTGTTCAATGGATCATTGTTTGTAAAATTGAACCGGTCCCCGGTCAATCCAGGAGGCCCTGATGGCCCTTGTATTCCTAATCCATCAGGATAGAAGTACCAGCCAGTGCCGCCCCAGTAGCCGGTTCCGCTGGGTGGATAGTTGGGTCCGGTGCCCGCGTATTGTCCTGTCGCGTCGGGCTGACTTAGGTGTCGCCAGTATCCGCTATTTCGATGGTCGATGTAGACATTGTTGCTCGCAGAGAGACTCAATGAATTTAGGTAGTTTAGACTACCTCTGGGCCAAGGACCAGCGACCACTTTAGGTCCAGTCGTCCCACCGGCTACGAAGAAAGGAAGCAAGATAGGCCCTTGGGATACCTCACCGATCGGCCCAGTCGGTCCCGTCAATCCTTGGCTTCCAGGCTGTCCAGGCATTCCCTGGTCTCCACGATCTCCCTTAGGCCCTCCTCCTACGAGTGAGACAATCCTAAAGTTTTCGTTCAACTTTAGGACAATCTCAGAAAGACTATCACTCTCAAAGAATGACCTCACTGATATCATTGCCGTGATTTTTTCTATATATCACTAGATTCTTTTGAAGGTGACTCCAAGAGAAAAACCTGTGGGCTGTGTAGGATCTAGCGTTTTGTTCAGACGATAATTGAACCTGGCGGGACTTATGAAGACATCCTCAATGTTTATCGATTGAAAGTCTTTGTCTTTGCGATATCCTTCTTCAATTTTTTCTTCAAGAGTAAGAGAATTGTTTAAGATCTCAATTCCTCCTCTTTTTACCGAGTAGAGGTCGATCTTGTCGACTTTATACAAAGGTAGAATGTTTGATATTATGTAGTCCTCTTTATAGGATTTTAGGTCTTCTATACTTAAAGGATCTTCTATTCTCGTGTTCATCCAAGAAAAATCGTCGATGCTTCCGTTTATCTCTTCTAATAGGTAGCGAATCAAAGTCACTCCAAGATACAGTTCGATCGTTAAGACAGGCAGAGACCCTTCGTCTTGCGGCACCAGACTTCTGCTTTGAGTCGGCGCTTGTAGATCAAACTTTACTTCGTCCAAACTAGCCCCTCCAATGTTTACTTGTCGTTGAAACTCATAGACGCTGAGAGTCTTAGGAACATTCATAAGTTTTGACCCCATGAAAGTCTTGAACTCTTTGCTCTCGTTTCCAAACCCGCTTTTCTTAACATACCTATTTTCCGCTTCTCTTTGAGGATCTAAATTAAGATAGTCACGAAAATAGTCTTTGTCCCAAGAACTATGCAGAACCTGGACATTCTTACGATCAACCGCAATCTCATCGATAAGTTCGTAGAGGCTCTTGTATGCCGGATCTGTTGTTATTTGTAGAAGTCCGTTGGAATTCTCCGTCGCAACTTTATTGATGCCGTAGTTTCTGATCAGACCAGAAGACTCAGGTAAGCTACTGATTCTTGTGTTTGACAGCAAAAAGTCTTTGTCAAAGTGTCTTGTCATCTTCTCATCTTCTCTGACCCAAAAAGAAATCACATCGATTGATTTTGGTTCATAATAGCCAGAGTGGCGTAATACCACTTCTTTTTGGTTGATCTTCTTTGTGATGTATCCGACAGTCGGTGTGTTTAAGTACTCGGGTGGGCGATCCTCGTCGACAAAGTAATTGATAACACCATTTTTTTCAATTCGTTGTGAACCCACCATTTCTATAAGAAAGTCCTGGACAGGTGTCTTACCGGAATCGGTCACGCTATAGTATTCAACCAGCGTGCTCTTTTCGTTAATCAACCTCTTTATGTTTGCAAAACCATATAGGTTTTTTGTGTTTTCGTAGAAACTTATGCCCCCGCCGATCAAAAAAGTCTCAAGAGTGACATAAGGATAGCTTAAACTTGGCACATTGTAGTATTTGTTGTTCGTTGCATCAAGCACATACTCATCGGAAGTTGCGGTCGCGTTGTTCACTCTTACGTATCCATAGATCGTGTTTTTGAGACCGGGCGATTTATCAATGTTTCTTGTGTACTGAATCCTATTTTTGCTCCAGAAGTTCACATCTTGTGTGGTCACAGAGTCGGTCCCATCCGTCCCAAAACTACTACGAGCATTTTCCCACACATAAGAATAATATAGAGTAGCATTGTCTCCTCCGGTAGTTCCAGTCTCGGTGCTTCCTGTTGAAGAAGCAGTTGACGAAGTCATATACCTTTGAGCAACTGATGCAAAACGATCAAAGAAATTAGGAATCTCAAAAGATCGGGGCACTAAACTGATTGTATTGGTATCATAATAATAAGAATATGGTAAGCCATATCTTAAGCTATATAATTTATTTGCTGCAGGATTTACTTCATCAGACACGACGAAAGAATAGCCTGTTGATGAAGAAGTAAACGGCATGTCTGATTTTTGGTTTTGCAACCCATATGACCGAACGGTCGCGCCAGTGGTTCCTATCACACCGCTTAACTTGGGATCGCCAATCCTTAGATATCCTCCTCCCATAAACATCTGACGAGGCCTAAGGACAGCCTGTGATGTGTAGTCCGAGGCTGTGGATCCATAAGGAATGAAGGTGTTGAGGTCAGAAGAAAAAGATTCAAACTTGTATTGCTGCTGGTTTGAGTTCTTGACATTGTTCAATGCAGCATAACTGTAAGAGTAGTCAGACATTCCTGATTGTATTCGGTAGTCTTGGTCCCTCTTTGTTATGATCAACAAGATGGACTTAAACTTTTCGTTCTTGACCACCTCGATCTTGAGGGGTGGTTGTTTTTCGTAAAACTCGTAAGGAAGAGTTCTTTGGATCGCAGCAAACTTGTAGTCTTTGTACTTTTCGGACTCGGTTATTTCTAGAACCCCATTGAGCACTTCTCTCTGGTCTATGACTTGCACCTTTGATCCCCTGAACAGCGTCTCGATTCTACTTAGACCAGGGACTTTTCTAAAGAAAGTATATCTTTCTTCACGGATTCTTTGTATTTCTTCTTTTCTAGAGTTCTTTTCGGTAGGATATCCTATCGCAAAGTACTTAAAAAACCAATCTCTTGTGTTGTCGCTTGTCAACAGATCATACCAACTATTTTCTTCGTAAGCATCATCAGCAAGACTTGAGAACATATAAGATCTTGATGAAGTCAGCTCTTCTATCGGATAGTCTTTAGGAACTGTGTCTAAGTATGGAAACTCATGAGACAGCATGACTGGCTCTGCAAAGTCTACGCTGTCGTCGGGGGATAGATTGGTTATACCAAATGCTCTAGAATTGTTTAACCTATAATAGTTGTCCCTGCCGTCAGTCCCTTCTTGCACCCATTTATTCACATAAGGAACGACTCTTGAAAAAGTAGCGTATTCTTTTGTGAAATTTTCTCTTAGCCGGTCATACTCACTCACTAGTTGTTGAGAAAGATTGGCACCTAAATAGTCGTCTACTGTGAGAAAATCTTCAATTGTACGCAAGGCGGCAGCATTTCCTATTTCACTTAAACCCAAGAATCCGGAAAACTTGCGCAAGTCTTGATCTTGAGAAAAGTCAGATTTTTGTACATTTAGACGGTCTATTGTATAGATTCCTCCACCCGTAGCACCTGTGCCCCCTAGAAATTTGATTCTAAAGCGATTGACTTCTACTTTTTCTATCTCTTCTCCGCTCTTCTTTGTAATCAGTCGTCTTTCAAAGTTTCTCATTCCTGAGCCTCTGATCAAGTAGTCCTCACTGTCATCATACTTTTGTGGGTGTTCTTTCTCGTCGTATCTATAGAAAGGTGTGTATGTGTTTATTATGAAACCGTTCGTGGCGGTAGGAGAAGACACCACAGAATCAGAAAGTAAGTCCCATGTTTTTTTCGCTGAATCATAGCCTTCAAACAGAAATCTATAGCTCCCTGTTGCGTTTACAGTTCCTGTTGCTGTGACAATCTGGGGAGTAATTTTGTAGTTTTCGTCTATGGGAAGTTCTAAAGTTCCTGATACTTCTATTGTCTGATTGAAGAAATAGCGTTGAAGTTCTAGGACCGGTGAATACGAGTATTCGGAAAAAAAGAAGTCAAAATCGAATGTTTTGATTGGGAATATCGAAAAAACTCCAAACGTTGGGCGGTACATCGAGTAAGATGCAATGGATTTGTCGGTCGTCAAGAAAAAAGATCCTCTGTCGACTTCAACGATATCGTAGCTTGCGCTTTCATTGTAAGAAATCGGACGATTTCTACTGTTAAAGACAGGCTCTTCAAAGTAAGGCAAAGAGTATAAGTATTTTCCTTGCACTTCCCACGGTTTAAGACGGGAATACTCTCTTGTTCCTATCTGAAACCAGTAAGGAAGGTTACTTTGTGAATTCAGCAACGATAGACCTCCATATAAGAAAGAGCGTCTGTCATCGACTGTCGCCTTTTCGTTGATCGTAACGGTGTTGTTGAATGTATCGACTAGTAGAACCTGAGAGCCGACAGGCACCCCAAAACCAATAACAAAAGCTCCTACATAGATCCCTTCTATGCTGTCTACGGAGATTACGTCACTACCTTCTGTGATATCTGAGACTACTCTGACTCCTCTATCTTGATAGAACTTTTCAGCGCTGCTTTTTGTGATTTTTCCACGGGCTTTTCTCTTTGCGCAGCCTCCTACAAAGAACTGCGAAATTTCTTCGCCAAAAGAATAGTCTATGATGAAACTTTGGTAAGATCCGTAAGAGACATTGCCATAGTTCAAAGAAAACGGCAAGTCTTCTTCTTCAAACAAAGAAGTTGAAGGATCTCTGTAATAGGTGTGTTGTGTTCCAGAGTTTAGTATTGAGTAGTCATCTGTTATATCAATCCCTTCTTTTACTATGATGCTTGCACCTCCTCCGCTTCTTAATATCTTTACCAAGTAGTATGTGTGAGTGTATAAGTCTTGGCCTCTTGGAGAAGACTTAAAAGTAAACCGGGCGTCTTGAGTAGAAGATATCCCTTGACGAAACAGTACAGAGACGCTGCTCTCTGTCGACACGTTTCCGTCTTCGTAGAATCCTAGATTTCTTATGTAGCTCTTTTTCTCGACAGGATATCTTCTAAACTCAATGGAATTTCCCAAGATTCCGGGTATCTTGGACTTAAGTATGATCCGGTTGTTGTCTGCTGTCGCATAAGCCGGAGAATTAGGAAATTCGTTAATACATTCTGCTATTGCACGAGCAACGTCAAAGACTGACCCCTGATTGCTGAATTTCGAAGACCAATCAGAGACAGACGGGTCTTCTTTTGGATACTTCCAAGCAGATCCTTTCTTAAGACCTGTCGGTGTGGCCTCCATTCTCCACCTATACTGCTTGAATCGATCTTTTATGAAAATCGATATGTTCCTATTTCCGTTTGTTGGCGTGATCGATTGCGCAGGATAGTCTAACTTTACTCTATATGAGTCTAATGGTAGAAACTGGCTGGTCTGATTATTGTAACTGTCTTTTATGTCTAGAGTAAGAAAGTAGTCGACTTTTAATTTGTAACCTTCGGTGGAATACACATATCTAAGAAAACCCGTCGGATTTTCTCCGACCAAAGATTTTTCTGAAACCGTACTGGCTACACCCGCGTTTTGCGGGTCTCCTAGATTTTTGATAGTAGCGCCCGTAGTGCTGTCTACACTCACGACACGGTAGTATCCACCATTGACTATGTAGATCGTCTCGCCAGCGTCAAAGCTTGCGGTGTTGAAAAAAGATGCACTTACGTCTGATCCAATAGCAGGTTGAGAAAAGTTTGCTGTTAAGTATGTAACATCTTGGTCTTGAAAGTAGACAAAGTTGGTCGCTGTTCCGCCTGCTTGTGTAACTTGCAAGTTATATGATGTTTGCGGTCCTGTTGTAGTGTAACCTCCTAAACTTAACTCCAAAGTCTCGTTGTCGGCTATGACTTTGGCAGTTTCCCCTCCTTGGTCCATCAAATGAATAACTAGCTGAGCTTCTCCTCTGTCCAAAAGATCCGCTTTGTCTTGCGAAAGTAGTCTCGAAGGTCCTCCGTAGTTGCTTATGTCTTCTTTTTCATCGGAAAGAACTAGTTCAGTCACTCTACGGTAATCAGTAGATCCTACTGTTCCAAGATCAACTTCTACGAGTTCTTTGACCCTCTTAAATTTGTTCTCACCGTCTTTAACATAAAAAAAACGTAAAGGATCATCAACTATCTCTGGAAGAGGAAATTTTCCTAAGACGTTGCCTTGGTACAAAGGAACTATCGTATCATTGTTTTCATCTGGAAGACTGTGATAATAGTCGACTGGCAGGCGTATTCCTTCTGGATTGGTCTGCACAAAATTCCTTACGGAATAAGGTTCTCCATCGATTCCAGGTCTTGGCGGAGGAGTTTGACCTGATATGTCGCTAATCTTACCAGCCGCTAGCTCAAACTCGGCTAGCTGTATTTCCGAAACATAGATGCCAGCATAACGATTGATTGAGTATGGATTGGCTTCTTCATCATCGAAAAGAAATTCCAGGTTTACTAAGTTCGCACAGACGATCTCGTTTCTTTGAAAACCTTCAGTGATCAACTTTTCGAGTTCTTTGATCGGTCGATCGTTTCTCCAGAAATCTTTTAGAATCTCTCCCTTTCCAGTGATAGTCGCTTCTTTATACGAAAGTCCGTTCCATGTGGTCAAATAATCACCGTCAAAAGAGACCTGCAGTGGTCTTTCTATGAATCTTGGGTCATCAACTGTGTTTCTTAAGTACTTTCCTATATTTGACCCGCTTCTTAAGTCAAAGGTCTTTATGATTTTTGCTTTTGAGAAGACATCTTTGAACATAAAGTCAACATCTTCATCGTTATATGATGATTCTGTTGCGGGGTGATCTATCCTAAGTATTAAAAAATAGTCAGGTAAAACTTTTCTCATCCATAGAGGAGCAAGAAAAGAAAAGTTTTCTTCATATATATTGCTGGTCAACTGCTCGGCACCGTAAGCGTAGAAGTTGTCAAACTCTTCTTTGAGAGAGGTCTTTACGCTGAGATACTGTTCATCGGCTGGATATACCCGGAAAACTTCGTCTGCAGGTGTTTCTGAAAAGAATTTGTTTAAGTCTTTTGCAAAAGAAGAAAGAGGACTTACGCTGTAACGCTTATAGCGAGCATCGGATAGTCTTGCAGAAGAATCGAATGAGTTTAGGGACAGCTGATTCTTTGAGTCGATCGTGATCTTAACGTTTCCCGAGAGCTTAGGATTGGTCCTTAGCAATGTGTAAGAAGAGTTGTCATCATAGATAGGACTGTACTCGCTTACGCTGTTTTGATAGGTCGTTCTTTCGGTTTTTGCTTGTGTTTCTGGATAGCCAAATAAGTGAATCTCTTGATAGTCAACCCAGTCAGAATATGAAGATGGCGCGCCTGTCTTTCCAGTCTTAAACCCGTACGGTGGGTTGGACCAACCGGTTCCTATGTGTTCTATTGGAGGATTAAAGCTGCTGTATAACGATTCTTGTCCAGGTGTTCCCATGTAGTACGAGTTCCACTTAAAAGCCAACAGATTGAGCTTTAGGTGGCTGGCGGTTGCACCATCATAGTCAACTCTGATGGTAACGTTGGAGTTTCTATCGCTTATCGAAATAGCTAAAGAATTGTTGGAATTTGGTTCAGCCGATAGGTACACGCCGTAGTCACCTGATGTAACTCCTCGAGAGATGAAACCGGTTCCAGTGTATCCTCCAGAGAATCCTCCCGTCGATGAATAGACCGTCCCGTCGAACGGACCGGTGATTCCCGTCGCTTCAAACGCAACACCCCCTACAAAACTTGCAAACTCCGACCCTACACGCGTATAGACCGACTTTTCAATCTGCTCAACCGGTGTTGTGTTAATCCTCCAGCTGTCTTTATCAACACTTGAATAATACCCTACATTTAAGGTCTTTTCTGTACTGCTGCCGGTGTCTCCAACATAAGGCGCAGTTGCTCCTTCAGGGCCTGCTAAAACCACTCTTGTGATATTTCCAGGAAGAGGTTCCGTTTCTAAGACTCTTACCGGGCCCGCTCCGGCCAAAAAGTCTTGCGAGTTCTTAACATAGAGATCTTTTCCTATGTTGTTAAAGCTTAAAGATCCTTCAATTGACGAGGAGGTTACAAAACCTTCAGCAGTAGTTCTTCCCGTCTGCCCTCCCAGTGACTGCGAGATCATAAAAGATCCTACACTCTCAAAAGTTCTGGAATTTGGATAGATCGATACATATAGAGGATTAGGTCCCGTTTGGCCACCTGGGCCACCTGGGCCTCCTCCCATGGCTCCGGTGATTCCTTCTACTAGCCCAAACTCGGTTATCGATGATCTCTTTAGAGTGATAAAGAAAGTCGATCTTCCTTGCAAGACCACTTCTCTCTCGCAGTCTACTTGGTATGTGCTGATAGGTCCTTTTGTGTTGGCCATGTTTTACTGTGTCAATCTCGTTAAGTTTCTAATGGATTCTCTTGTGAAGGTGACGTTCTCCAATGCGTCTCCTCCTTGAGAGATAAATTCTACTTGTACCAGGCTGTCTCTCTTGTAGATTGCTGAGACCTGTACGTCAAAAGAAAAAGTAGTCTCGTCTCTTTGGTATATGTCGATCCCTATTTTTTTTGAGTAAGATAGATTTCTTAGACTTGCTGTTCTCTGAGGATCGTAACCGCCAAGTTCACCTAAGCCTCCTCCTGATGCTACCGCAAGAGTTTCAATTGGCGGTCCATAGTAGTCTGTCATTCTATACTGAAACACAATAGGAATTATGATCGCATTTTCTAGGCCTGGATCAAGACGACGATTTGCCCTTGCGTCCACTCCTCTTACTAAAAGTTGATCGAACGTGCTAGGGCCCAGGAATAGATAAGATCCCACCGTCTGTGAACCAATCAGAAACCTATCGTCGCTCGTGAATCCCATCTTATTCGGCATCTCGCCGTATGAATTTGGCTGGTATGTTCCAGCCGGCGAGTATTGGCTGTAAGGTGTTGTTATGTTAAGAAAATTTTGCGTGTATCCTAGTTGACTTGGCGGATTGCCTGAAAGCTGTGCTGGCGCCTCGGTGTTGAACCCAGAAGAGTGTAAGAATGCCGATATCGACTGAGGTGGATTTGGCTCGCCGTTTTCGACGTTGAAATTCACCGCTGGAAATTGTAAAGAATAAAAAGACGCTGTTACTCCTGCCAAGGCACGAGTGATTGCCGGGTGTTGAATGTGCACTGAAAACCTAGTAGCATATCCACTTCCCAGACTTGCCAGGGCTGTTCCAGGGGTAAGAGCCTTTCGAATGTCCCAGACCCACGTGGCTGTATTTCCATAGACGCCCGACGCTGTGCATCCAGTACCTCCGTTTCCAGCAGTAAAACCTACAGTCGGTCCAAAGTCTGGTATTAGATTACGATTCTGCGGAAAAGAATAGAGGTCGTTGACCAAGCCTACATCTTTATACCTGCTGTAAGCATATTGCCCTAAGACTTGTCCGCCCTGGTAAAAGACTGTTGAAAAAGGATTGTCGTTGTTTGTGTCTGGCGGATTGATTCCAAGCTGTACGATCGGCGTCATGTCGTACTTACGATAGTTGTTGTAGTCGAGGTCGTTGACAACCTGCATTCCAGTCGGAGACGCCCCTGTGCCACTGTATGGCGCCCTGATGCCAAATCCTCCTGGAAATCTAGATATTAAGAATAGAGGAGAAGCGGTTGGATTTTCCAACCTTATATTGTATTTCTTTGTGATGATCGCTCCTCTGCGTTGTGCAGTAGGAAAAGCATTGACCTGATCTTGGTAATATCCTGCTAATAGATTGATAACGGATCCGTTCTGTACTTCTATGACAGTATTTGAGCTTTCGTCTACGATAGATACTTTGATTGGAGTGATCACTTCCGATAACCTATTCTCTAGATCTTGTATCTTAAGAGACATTTCGGTTAACTTATCAAACAGTGATATTACATTTCCTTCACTGGTATAAAAGTTCGAAGAAATTACCCCTGAGTCGTGTGCGTAATATTTTTGTCCTGCGTTGAAAGAAGACTCTAAGTGTTTATCAACCCCCTTTGAAGAAAGTTCTGTCAAAAAATCTACTTTGATCTTTTCTTGAGATGCTTGCTGTAGAGCCACAGATGCTTCGTCCTCTGTGATTAGATCAACAGGAAACTCAAACGTAATAGTGTTTGATGGCAAAGATAACAGAGGATTCGTCGGCCAGCCTGCTTCTGAGACAGAGACTACATAGAACTCGATAGACTCACCTTTTGATATCGGCAAGTCTACTTGGTTAATGTTGATTGTGTTTGCGTCCGCCAGGTCTTCTTCTGCCCAGACATATTTTCCTATCGCAGGGCTGTATGTTTTTTTCCGAAGAGGAGACCTATATTCGTTTAAAGAACTGAAAGATGCTCTTTGAGTGGCTCCGGATGAGTCGATGAAATCATATTGCCTTACGTTTGATGCTCCGCCGTCGGGTCTTATGTACCGATAGTACGTCATAAACTGCACGACGTTTTGCTCACCAGTCTTTGGATTTGATTTAGGTGCAGGTATCTGAAAAAAACCTCTAAGACGATACTTCGGAGCTTCTGTGGCAGCAGGTGCATCAAGAGCGGTCGCGCTCAATTCATTTATGATCGATGCGTACAGTGTCGTTGATGAAGATCTTTGACGAATCAATGATTCTATTTCGTTTTCAACGGCCTTACGATCACTTTCTGAGTTGAACCTTCTTGTGTTTAGTTCTTCTTTCTTTTCGTTGATCGATCTCTCTAGCTGATTGATTTCTGATAGTACTCTAACCTTATCGGATTGTTTTTTTCTGATGCTTGTTATCTCCTCTTGGTCCAACTTGTGATCGTTAATTCGAACTATTTGAAAATTTGTTTCTTCTAGCAGCGGAGGATCGGGCTGTAAGCCATCGAAAGCTGATATTCCTCCGTCTCTTGCATTCGACAACAAGTAATTACCAAAGTCCAGAACTGAACTCTTGTAGAAACTTTCTAGAGAAGAAGATCCGGTCGATAGATTGATCGTGAGGTCTTTGGTGTTAAAACCGATTCCTGGTGACCAGTTTGTCGATAGCAAGTTGGATTCATCATCGACTCTTCGAAAGAACACGACAGTATATTCATCAAAACCTATGCTGACGCTTATTGTTTTAGGAGAAAACGTCTCGGAGTAAAAAGAGACGTTTTCTCCTACCAAGATAGGCTCGTATCCACTGACTCTAGAGACTCTTAAGAATCGAGTTCTAAGATCTATCTCAACGATCTCGTAGACAGTCTCTCGATTGATGATTTTATCACCAACTTTCAGAGTCTGTGTGTCGATTGAGATGGAAAGAGTATCACTGTATGTAACTTTGTCGAAAAGGTAGTACCTTTTCGTTGATACAGTGCCGTCAGCGTTTGTCACTGTTCGGTCTTCGTAACTCACGGGAACAAAGTTACCGTTGTACCTGACGACCGAAAGCGGTAAGTCGACGACTCCTTCGTCCAGAAAATAAGTGATTCCTCGCTGTTGCAGCTCTACTAGTAGAGTCAGATAGTCTAAGTTGTTCTTTCCTCTTACGTTATTATTAAAGTATTCCGATTTTCTTTCATCGTTGATGTTGAGAATCATTCTCTTTACGAAAATCTTGGTTTCTTCTTGTTGCACATAACGAGTGGCATCAAAGCTGACTCTCATAAGAGGACTCATTAAGTTCTCAAAGAACCAGTTATTTTCTGCTACAAAGGTTGTCGGCACGGAAAGTTCACCGATTGCCGGAAGATTGACCACATTCTTTGCTTGGTATATCTTCTTAAATGTTCCGTCTGGCTGTCTTATGTAAGCGTCTGACTTGTCAAATCCCAACATCTTAGATATTGTGTTGTCGATCCTGTCTATGTTCGACTTTAAGTAACCAAAAGAAGGGATTGCATAACTATTGATCGTCCCATCACTCTCTTTGACGTTGACTTCAACGGTCTCTGCTACAGAGACCGTCGCTTGCTGCAGCTTCTGCAGCGTCTCTAAAGAGTTGTTTTGCAGACGAATGAATTCAGAAAGTACTGTCGATAGACTGTTGTTTGTTGCCATTTGCGATTCTTCTTTTAGAATATGTCATAAGTAAAGGTAAAAGAGGCGGGATCTAAACAGACTATTTCTATCACCGGCTTGTTATTCTTCTCTTCAAACTCAATATACGTGATAAAAGCAGCTTCTGCGCTATAAGAAAACCCAGTTTCTAAAGAATCTCTTGCGTCGGTATACACGATCAGGTTAAAGTCTCCGCTGTTGTTGCTCATGATAAGGCCGTTCTCAAAAGAAATCCTATACTTTTGTCCTTTCTTCCAAGAATTTGTGCTATCATCGATTCTTATGACAACGTCTTTTGCGATCCCATCGTAGGGATTTCCGGGATCACCGTCAGTTATCTTTATATAATTAGAGAATGGCACCAATTTATCAGTGTATCTATAAGTTTCTGGAAACCCGTTATCAAAATCATTTACGATAGACACTAAAGGTTTATCTCCCAGGCTGTATCCTTGGACGGTGTTTTCTATCTTGACCGTTCCTCCTTGCGTCTTGTCCAAAAATATCCCACTTCCGCTTGTGATAACGTCAAGATTGTACGCAATGTCAATCGAACTCTTTCCATTGTATATGTTGACGATTTCTCGATAGTTTCTATTGATGAGACTTAGCAAATTATCGTTGTTTGCATATATTGCACGGTTTTCTTGTATTAGTTTTTCTAATTCACCAATCTTCTCACTAAGAATCTCTGTGTTTTCCGAGTCAACGATCAAAGCAGACACTTTGTCAACTTGGGCTTGCAAAGAGTTTAGCAGCTTGTTGTTTGCGCTCATAAGATTCGTAGAATCGATCATTTGGTTCAAAACATCTATGTACAATTCCAATGAGTACGGGTTGTAGTCGTTGATCGATGTTTCGACCGCGGTGTCTTGTGTGTTGACATCGAACTTAAGATTAATCCTAAAAGAGTAAGAATTGCCATTTGCACCGGTTAGGCTGTTAGGCTTATACTTAGTCAGCCGAGGTATGTAGCCTCCTCCGCTCGGTAGAGGATCTACGTTATCAAGAAAAAGAATTCCAAACAAATTTGAGGCTGATGTAGATTCATTTCCAGGATCGTATAGATCGTAATAGATCAATACTGCGTTAAAGTCAAATGTCTGTGCTGCCCCGGATTCATTATATACACCAAAATTATCGAGACCAGCACTTACAATCTGTGCATATTTTGTAGGATCTAACTCAAGAGTTATTCCATCAAGCCTTGATCTTTTGAATTCAACCGACTTATTCACGCTCTCAATTCTGAAAACATCGTTTGCAGGATCATTAAAAGCGTCGGGTTCGGTAAAGTAGCTGTTTGCAACCGGGTTTGAATACCACCACCTAAAGCCCGGGCTTCCTCTTTGGATATAGTTTGAAAGCGTCTCGTCGTAGTAATAGTAATCAGCGGTAACACCGTATGGATCGGGCGTTGTGAAAGTATTTGTATCGCTATCGTAAAACGCCTTTGTGCTTAGACCGGCAGGCTGCAAAGAAGATGCTGATCTATTGTATATGTACTCATTGTCCAGTGGATCTATTGGCGAGTTAGTGAAAACCATTCCTGGAGAATAGTTTGTGTCTTCGACTGTCTTAAACAAAACCGAAGGCGTATTTCCATGAGAGGTAGGTATGTAGACATATATCTCGGTAAAAGCGTTCTGATTGTTCTTGACTGTGTTTAGGATTCCGATGTCACCTACGTACTTGACAAGTCTTTCGTAGTATGATCCGTTGGCTTCTTCCGTGAAGTATTCGGTGTTTAGTCCCGCTGCCTGATCGATTCCGGGTGTGCCAGGACGAAACCTGACCGCACCGATCTCTTTCATCCACTTAAAGAAAACTCGTTCTGACGTCGTCCTAAACAGCGTAGGATCGTATCCTTCTGCAGAAGCCGCCATCGCCTCAAGGTTGAGACAGTAGTTCTGAAACGACTCCGCTAGGTAATCGTTCGTCGTCTTGCTACCGTCGATTTCTGCAAAGGCGCCTGGAGAGTTGGATAGACCTACATAGTTTTCAAAGTTTGTGCTGGGATTCTCAACATTTGGTATGTTCAGTAGAGCGAACTTAGAAAACCTAAACTTCTTTTCTGAACTGTTAAAAGACAATCCTAAGTCTTCTGACGCAGACGAAAACGTGTAAAACGTTCCTCCTTGCGTTCTAATCGGCCTAATTAGCGGTGCTAACATCTATAGATCTTTTTAGTAAGCAACATAAGGAGTGGCCGATAGAACTCGCCATCCTCCTATGCTTGTGTCTGCGTAGAGGGTCACTGCTGACTTCCTGATCGCCAAGCTATTGCTGTCGACGAAAGGCGATCCAGTGAACCCATTGACACCAGTTAGCCCGCAGAATAAGATTCCTTGCGAAGTATAGCCCGCGGCCAGTGTCGCTGTTCCGATTCCAAACACCGCGCCGGTGTAAGAAGAAGGCGTATCTATAATGACGGACAAGACTTGCCCTGGGTACGAACTCGCAGCCGGTAAGTTGACCGTGTGACAGCTACTTGCCGCTGCGCCAGCGGTGTAGCTTCCAAAGTTAAGACGGATCACACTCACGCCACTAAGGCTTCCGGTAATTCCACGAACAGTCGCACTTGGATTTTGTGGAAGGACTTGCGGATTTAAGAACAACACGCCAGGACCTGTTGTTCCCGCGAGAGAAGGATTGATGAACGCGGAGTTTAGAGAAATCGGCAGAGAACAGGCAAACGAACCGGTGCCCGTTGCTGTGTTGTTGAATGTCACATTTCCAGCGACCGTCAAGTCGGTTCCTACGTTAGAGGATTCCGTCACTGAGAGCACTTTTGATACGGTTAGGTTTCCGCTAAACAATCCAGATGCTTCACAAGTGAATATCTGAGAAGTAACAGGATTGGTGTATTTTTTGATCAAAGAACTGCCCACTGTCAGCTTTCCTCCGGGCGTGAATGATGTGTCGACATTGGTCTGGATCGTGTTGATCGCTGTCGCAAGATTCGAGAAGTTGGAATTGATTGTGACCCTAGATCCAGCGATATTGTCACTGCCAAGGATCTCGGTTATTGATACTGTTGCCATTTTGTTTGTGATTTTTTCTGCCTTTTTCTATATATCTCGGCAAGAAAAAATTGGCGGCGAACAGCTATGCTAGTATGGACAAAAGTTCTTCCACTGCGGATCGTACCAAAATCTACGGCCGGTCTTGTCAATCACTGATAGACCTTTGCCGTAACACTTCATCCATGTATCGAAAGTCTCGCGGTCGCTACCTCCTGGATTGACCCAGTCTTTCAGCTCGCCGCCTCCCATGAGGTACGCGTCCCTTGTGCAGAGGTATGTGAATTTAATCAACGAGTCGCGCTCTTCTTTCGACAGCTGGTTTGCTGGCTGAAAAGGATTGATGTTCAGACGATAGAGAATCTCGGATCTAAGATAGTTGCCAATTCCATTGAACACTCCTTGGTTCATAAGTAGCTCGTTCAAGGGGGATCTGAACGCTTTGTGAGTGTACCAATTAGATCTCAAGAATTCCGAGAACTCGTTGAATTCGGTCAGTGGACAAGGACCTCTACCGTGAGTCCAAGAGTCAGCCCACCTCCACTTTGCAAATCTTCTTACGTCGTGAAGCACTAAGTAGTTGCCTCGAACTGTTCTAAATCTTAGGTGTGCGTGCTTCATCACACGGTCAAAGCTAGCGCCGTCTTTTCTTGCGTAGACAAAGTTTCCACTCATCCCCAGCGTGACTATGAGGTTGCGGGTTGGAGAACCATCGACAGGACGAAGAGTCAGCATAAGCTCTTTTCCTCTAGACTTTGCTGCAATTTCATAGACAACACCTTCACTTCCTGAAAGGTCGGTCTTGACCTTACTAACTTCCGACTTTTCTACTTGGTCGAAAAACTTTTCTTCCGAGGCGATGTAGTTCACAAAGTCGCCCATGATCTTGACCTCAGCGATCTCAGGCATTCTCGTAGATCTGATATATCTTTTCACACATCAAGATCATGGTCCTGACGTCTTTCTCACAGTATGTTATGATCCGATCGATCTCACCGTTCCAGTAAGTAACGTGGACCATTCCTCCGTCGATATCGTCTTTAGGAGAAGGCAGACCCATGCCGTATGCCGCGTCCTCGAAAGAGACGTCCAAGTTAGAGAATACTCTCCACCACTCTTTCATGTCGAATATGTTGACCTCCCAGGGTTTCTTTTCATACGTGTTGATACACTCTGGAACTTTTAGGCCGTGCATCAACATCTTTCGGTATATCCATGCCAGGTCAAAGTTCTTGATGTTCCAGCCGGTCGGCGTCATCCCGTTGGCTCCTGCTTTGTTCAGCATGATCTGCACTTTCTTAAGTAGTTCTTTTTCGTCATTGTCACTGATCGTTCGAACTATAATCTCTCCTTCCTTCCAGATGCCGTATGACAAGCAAGCGATCCTCCCAAATTCTGGGAACAGCGCGACTTTGTCGCGGTAGCCATCGGCGGGTGATGCATACCCCAGACGATTTGACTTCTTTTTAAAGATCTCGGCTCCCTCTGGGTCGATGCGTTGGAATTCTTCATAGTCACGATGCTTGCCACAGGTCTCGATGTCAAAGAAAAGGAACTTGGATAGTTTGGTCTCGCTGAACATAGTGATTAAGTTTTGTTTTTATATTCACCAGAACAATATAGTTTTAAGAACTTTTTGACAACGAATAAATATAAAAACTATGGAAAATCAACAAAAAGTCAAGATCGATCTCGCCGGCGCTCCCTGGGCGGAGTGCTGTGGAGGCCCACAGATATTCAACATTTCTTACAT
>OGVP01000030.1_pt1 | contig 18625 bp, 31 predicted proteins | sample 1575791 | NCBI WGS metagenome assembly OGVP01 (sample SAMN07581537, study PRJEB24739) | freshwater metagenome
GTTTCCCAGTCACGATACGTAAGCCAGGGCAGTTTGTCAAGCCGACTGGGCCAGCTTGTTTACTGTCACAGAGTGGCAGGCATCGGCCTAGCCTGGCTCTATTGTTCCATCAGCGGGACAGCCCCGCACCGTTCCCCCTTCCTCACCATTCAACAATCTTCGGCCATGCTTAGCACTTCTTCCGAAAACCGCGCCGCAGACAATGCCGCCGCGTGGGCTGATTCTATCGAGACCATTTACGAAGCCTGGCAATTCTGCCAAGATGACGCCATGGAAGGCAGAGAGATTAGCCCCGAGGCTAAAAGAGTCTTACGTGAGCATGATTACGACGGAACTAACAAGAGCGAAACGCTTGAAGCCATAGAGCAAGAAATGCGGGAGAGTATCCTTTCTCTTGAAGTTAGGTCCGGCTGGCATTCTCCCGGAGACTACGACGGACCTGAGCAGTTTATGCTCTTACTCTCTACTGGTGGCCCGGCACTCCGCCTAATTGGCGACCTGGACCAACACGGCGAGCCCCGCCGCTGCTGGCTTGAGCATGAAGACTGGTTTAAGCCGTGGGCAGAGTACCACGGCGGCACCACTGAAGCCTTGGAATGGTTCGCGGGACTGTTCTGGTATGGGGAAGGTTAAGCCTCCCCGGCCCGCCGGGAGCCTATCCCGGCGCCTTCTTTCCTTCCTTTCTCACTAACAATGGACGCCGAACAATTAGCACAAGAAGCCGCAATCTGGCCCTGGCTGGAAGACGATTCTATGGGCGATCCACCGGAGGATTATTTTCTGTCTCTCAGAGAAGCCCTAGAAGACTGCGCTAACGATGGCCCCGAGTCTGACTTCTGGGACTGTTTTTAGAGCTGATCTGTTTTCATTCCATTTGCCTTAATTCCATGCGATTCTGTCCCATTTCTCTTCCGCTGGCCATTATTGAATGGCAAAACCTTTCAAGGGGCTTCCACGGCGGTTATTGGTGCTCCGACCGGATTACGGTTTACGAAGAAGACGGAATCAAGGAAGAAATAGATTTAACTATACAGCAGTACACATCGGACAGCACTGATTACTTTGGTGTCAATCTTGACGCTTGGCAAGTATTTGTCAGGATCTACGATTCCCTGTCTCCTAACGGCAGAGAATACCATTGCGGCGACGATTTCTCCACAGCAGATAATGCTAAAGAGTACGCCGCCTATATTGTTTGGCAATTCAAGAAAGGAAATAGGCTGGCTTCTGTGCCATCCTCCCTAATTGATTAGCCTTTGTTCTGTTTTCGAGTCTGCTGATCATGTTTTCTCCCCTTCGTTATTTCAGGGCTAACGACGCCACCGCATTAGACAATGCGGCTGAAAGGTTCTGTAAGCGTCATAACATCAGTCTTCTCTATGAGAGAGAATGCCTAGGACTGGATGAAACAGAAAAAACCTACGACGCTCTAGCTCTTTATCTGTGGTATTCTGACAATAAAAACCTAGTTAAACTTTGGCAGGCTTGCTTTTGTAGAGCGTTGAAAATCAAGCCAGCCGCTAACGCTTGCTTGGCCCATGGTTATGTGGGACATGCCGTAAAAGGCTAGGGACTTGTCGGGAACCAGTAAAGAGACAAAAACAGGGCCAGTAAAAGGGGACAAAAGAGGAGCCAGTAAAGGGGACAAACTGAAGGCCAGTAAAGGGGGAAACCTGCCCCAGCCCCCTGTCCTACCCTACCTCCTGCAAATGAGAATCATTCTCAACTAGCCTAGTAGTACAAAGGTACCATCTCCAGGATTCTACCATGCTTCCGCCATCCTGTCTAGTGGTCAGAGTAAAATCCGGCACAGTTGACAGGATGACCGATCGTCGCCATTGTTGGGGGGTCCATCTTTCATCCTTTCATGTCTGATTTCTATTCTTCCGATCTTTCTAGATTCTCCGAAGCCATAGAGTCTGTGTCCGCTGTGGTTGCTGCCCCTAATTTCCCTGCCTATGATTCTTCTCTATTTCTGGCCAGACTGAAAGCTTATTTCCTTGCCGTTAGCTTAGGAGAATTTCCCCGCACTTGTCTAGGTTGCTATCCACGCTTCGGCATTCTTTCGGACGGCGAGACAATCTGCCCGGATTGTTGCAGAGCAGAAATCAGCAGCATTATGGCTGCTGATTTCCACGACGGCTGGCTTCTGGTTGACGATTGTGTCAACTATGAAGACTCCGACCTTCTCTGCTGTCATTGTGGCGAGAAGATTCCTTCAGCCTATGGCGATGATGAGGCGGCCTGATGTATTATGACTCTCTTGACATTTGCGAAGCCCACTATTTATTCGCTTCATTATTTCACGGTGGCCAAGGTTGCGCAATCTATGCGAAATTCGGTCAGCTTGATAGGCTCAGATTTAAGCCTAGTTCGATTCTTTCTAAACCTGCCGATCTTAACCCTAACGCTAAGGAGATTTTCCGTTCTTTAGTGGTTAATTATTGTGGCATCCATTCCACTTTTCGTCATGCCCAACGTTAGAGTCTTCCCCCTGTTTTGTCGCTCTCTCTATTGCGGCCAAACTTCATGTCCTGCCAATTGTCCCAACTTGCCAGAATTGATAGAGTTTAGGCGATGGCAGGCAGACCATAACGCTATCGTTAAAGACCCTATATGGTGTCCTACAGTCTACACTGCACAAGTTTAGTCATGCAAATTAAGCTCTCACAAGCCAAGCAGATCACCCTAGAAAATCATCCCATTACGTTCGAGCGTAGTGGGAAACAATGGACGGCCATGGGATGGGAAGCTGGCTTGCCAGTATGTCGCCGTCCAGTATCTGCAGAGTATATTCTGAAGACTCTGCAGACTGAACCTTACCTAGTTTCCGATCCTATCACCGTTCCCCTTTCTACGATTCTACCATGATTCCCGCAAAATCTCATCTGCGCACCTTTCGCAAGGATATTGAAGCTCTCCTAAAGTCTCTGAAGCCCACTATTGAAGACGACTTTAGAACACACGAAGAAGCTACAATCCCCGGCCTGGCAGTTACAATCGGTGCACATTTTGGCCCGGAAGGAGTAGTCTGGGACTTCCAGACCGGAGACAATTCTTACGACGGACCGGCCTACTTTTACAAGGACTGGGGAATCGTTGATTTGCATCGCCGTGACTCTTGCCGCAGACTCGCAGAAGATATAGTTGACCAATTCTTGACGCTTTGGGCGCTTTAGCCTAGTTGGTTGTAGTGTCTCGGGTGGGGTCTGGGTTGGGGAGTGCTGAGAGAAGTCTGAGAAGAGGGTTTTCCACAGCCTGTGGAAAACTTTCAACCACCTTCTCAACCGTCACACCCCTGCCAGACTCTGCCCTGATCCCGTCTATTCTTCTTCTGTCCTGATTCACCTTCTGCGATGCTTGCCGTTCAAACATACCGGGGCGTCTCTATTGGCTGGCAGACCGTTTCAATCCGTCCGGCCGAGGATGCGATCCGACTCTGCGGGATTCTTCAGAAAGTCCGGCCAGACTGGAAGCACAGGATGAAGGCCGTCCTGTCCGATGGGACGCTTTTCTGACCGTCACAAGGGGGCGGGATCCCGCCCCGGTCTGGGTTTAGTCTTCCTTTGTCCTGAATCACATCCCATCATGCAAACCTTTCAGTCAGTGCTGGATCAGATGCCTGCCGGAGGCGTCGTAAAATATAATACCTACCGGCATGCTGCTATCAGAAGCGGATGGAACGGCAGCGGCCCGCACTCACGAGACGAAGCCTTCCGTCCATTCCTGGATTTGGTTGTGGTACTGGAAGCGCCCGAAGCATACGATGAAGAGGGCGGTAGAGTCTTCGACGAAAAAAATGAGTACGTGGTAGGGGTTTTGAGCCGCTTTGACCCTAATTTTTATAAAACCGTCACAACGGAAGCGGACGGGACGCATCGCACTTGGCGTTACTTGTGTGAGCCTGCCAAATAACAATCGCGGGGGCGGGTTCCGCCCCCTTCCTGGCGCGGTAACGGGCTCTCCAGGGAGCCCGCATGTAGGGCTACCCCCTTTTAGAAGCGGCGTCATTTTTCATCCGAAAATCCTTTTAGAAGCGCCACCATTTTTCATTCAAGTTTTGCGGTAAGGACGAGAGGGCACCACCAGTGGAAGTTGACTAGGTGGAGGAGAGGGAGTAAGGTGCCAAAGCCCCGAGAGGGGCTTTCTTTTATGGAGGACTGGTGATGAAACGCGAGCTAAAGGCACAGTGGCTAGAGGCGTTGAGGAGCGGGAGGTATAAGCAAGGGAAGTATAGGCTGAGGAATAGTAGGGACGAGTTTTGTTGTTTGGGAGTGTTGTGTGATATTAGTGGCGAAGGGGAATGGGAGCATTCATCTAGTATGGGGTATCTCTATAAGCGAGGAGAGGAACAAGACAAGAACGTTTTGCCAACGTTTTTGCATCAGCTTGTTGATATGGAGGATGGACAAGAGGATAAGTTGATAGACATGAATGATGGTGATGGGCTAAGTTTTCTGGCCATTGCGAATTGGATTGAGGAGAACATTGCGGAGGAATAATCGTTAGCCACTATTAGCTTTTCCCATTGTTTTATTACCAATGACCATGACTTCTCTTCCAGCCCTAGGCTTAGTTGTAATCAATGCTAAAGGCGAAACGTCTGAACACGATTTACGAGTTGTATCCTGCAAAGGCAATTACGAGGCGAATGTATTGGGAGACGCAAGGCAAACAATAGAACTAGGCGCATTTTATGGTCCGCCAAGTAAAAAGATAGAGGCAACAATTAGCTTAAGTGTTGAGAATGAAGAGTTGCGTCGTGTACTTAGCGGTGATGTAAATTATGTGCTTGTGATCAAGGCTAAGGAGGCCCAATAGTCAGAGCCCATAAGGGCGATAGTTACAGGGCCTCCTTTTCAGGGGGCTTTTTTGTTTGTCTAGGGGATTGTCTATTGTTTCCTTTTGCTTTTGCCCATTGCTTCTCCAAACAAGCCTCTTCCCCATTGATTCTGTATCAAACGATACATTCCCTAGTCGGGGCCACACTACTCCCTTGGTATAGGAGCGTCCTTTAATTGATTTTCCTTTATAGAAGCCTTTCAGCGGGAGCCCGTCTAAGCCCTTTTGGGGGCCTGGCTAATGCTCCCGCTTACTAATTCGTTATTGAAAGGGAGCTTGTGAGAGGAAAGCCTACTAATCATCGCCCTTGGGGGGCTCTGGCCGAAAGGGCTTTCCAGCAGAGGCTCCTGAGGCAGGAGGGGCCTGAGAGGGAACTAGAAGGAGCGGAGCTACGAATAAAGCCCCTTGAGGGGGCTCAGGCCGAAAGCTCCTTTGGCAGACACTGAACCTGCTTCAGTGTCGGAACCATGTCGGTTCCCTCTTTTAAGCATATATCGCGTAGAACGTGCTCTTTATGTTTGCTTAAGAAGTGGAAAGCTAGTGATAGCAAGGGAAGTCAGGGAAAACGCCGAAAAACGGAGGATAAAAGCAGGCTAAAACCGCAGGATTTCTTAACAATCAGAGGCAATGGGCAGGAAAGGCTTGACAGGCCAGGCTCCTAGCTCTATTGTCATAGGGCCACCGTTTCTCAGGGCCTATGGCATCCAGCAGTTTGGGCTTTGCCATTTCGATCGCCATTATTGCTTTAACTGTCGCTTTGATTTGCTGTCTCCAAGTTCACCAACGGCAGGATTTTATCCTGAGGTGTCTGGCTGAACTTGGCAATAACAACATTGAACTTTGCTCCTCCATTGCCAAATGATTAGCCTTCCTGTTTCTTCTGCTTTGCCCATTGATTCCTCTCTTCATTTTGAAGATTGGTTCAACATTGCAAATTGTGCTGCTCAGCGTTTCTCTAATGCCATGTTTGATGATGATGACTATGATCGTGCTTTAGGCGAAGCTGAAACCATGAGCTTTGCCACTTGCCGGGCATTTGATGAAGCCTATGGTGAACTGAACATCATTGCTGCCCTAAAACTTTTGAGCAAGGAGCATCGTGGCTGAACTTTATGCTATTGGCTTCTGGGGAACCATGTTCTTGCTAGTGAGGCCCAACAGGGAAAACTCTTGGCAGGAATGGACTGGAGCAGCAATAGGAGGCTTGCTTTGGCCCATTGTCCTTCCCTATTCTTGGACTCGTCGTATCATTCGCATCTGGAGGGAATCATGGAAGCGTCGTTGAAAGCAAAGAGGATTGAGGCTAATCTCTAATGAACACCACTAGCTTAGATTCTGGCATTCAGCTTTTCGCTAAGAAAGGCAGGCGCTATGTTCCATGGGGCAATGCAAATGACTGGCGGGACCACGACCACGATCTAATGGAAGCAGGCTCCTTTCGTCTTGTCCATTGCATCACCACTGGCCATCATCGCACTTACATGAGCATTGAGCCTGATCATGCGGCTTTCCTGGCGGCGGCTTCTGTTGCTCAAGTGGCAATGGAACAGGCCATGGAAGAGGCTGCCAAAGGCAAGCCTAGTGCGCAGAATGAGCCCTACACGGCAGAGCAACAAAAGCTCATTCAAGACTTTCGTGATGCAATGGCCAAGACTGGAGCTTTGGTGCCATCATTTTGGAGCCATGGTTCTGCTAGTGATATTGCTAGGGCTGGCGTCATGGCCGTTAAGAAAGCAATGGAGGAAAAGTAATGGAAACCATAAAGTGCCTAGATTGTGATGGTGCTGGCGGGGAATGGTGGATTGATTATGCCTTAAAAGAACGGCCTCACGATGATTTGGAACGAAGGTGCTCAGAACAAGAAGCCAAAGAGTTCTGTCTTGATGACTGGCCAGATTATGCCTATGGCAAAGTGATTCATGTACCTTGCGACACCTGTGGTGATACAGGCTATGTTGCCAAGTTTTTGGGCAAATGGCTTTGGGGCTTGTGACTTATGATTGATCCTCGTCTTGCATGGTTTGCCATTGGTGCCACTTGTAGTGCGGTTGTGTTTGGCTGGCCGTGGCATCCAAGGTTCAGCCGGTTCAGCCACAAGAACACCAACCCGTCCTCAAGTCGTAGGCGACCACGACGCTTCGACGACCACCGGCTTGACAGCCTAGGCTTGCAACGCCCCTTCATCTGCTCAATCAACTATCCAGACCCAGGAGCTGATCGGCAGCCCACCAACCCGTTCACTGGTAAGCCAGTTAAGCCTAGGTTTTTCTCACAAGAAGACTTCCTACCATGACCATTCCCCCTAATTCCCCTCCATCGCCCCCTCCTACGCTTGAGGAGGCTCTAGAGTCCCTCCAGGCGCTTGCCATGGGCGGGCAAACGCTCATGGAAGTCAGGAGCGACTACATCACTGTTAGGGACGCTCTGCTGCACTTTTCTGGACATTCTCATTTTCCTCCTAGGCCATGATTTTCGTCAACTCTTCTGGTGGCCACATTGGCCGCATCTTCTGGACCAATAGCAACACTGAGCTTGTTGATATGGCAGTTGTTGAATTGGACGATCAAGCCGTCCTAACGGCTCCTCATTCTCGATGGGGCTGCGTCACATGGGACTGCTTGCGGTTTTACTACGAGCAATACGAAGGCCCTATTTTCCCCTCCATTGTCTCCTCTCTTCTACAGCGTCTAGCCAATCATGCCTGAATACACCTTTCAGATCACAGACTATATCAAAGTTCAAACCGAAGTGATTTTAGAAGCAGCCTATTTCCATGAAGCCCTGGCAATGGCCGAGGAGCTTGCGAATGGAGAAATGTCTACGCATGAACGCTTAGAGGAACTGTCCACAAGAGATTTAGTCAACAACATAGTTGACACTCAACTCCACACTTGTTCATAGCGCCATGATCATCATTCGTGTTGATTCCCATGGTGGGCAGATTGGTTCAGTGCATTGGACCAATAGCATTCTTGACCATCCCTTTTCGCTTTACTGGGGAACCGTAAGCCTTTATGGCCATGCCCTCTTGTGGCAACATTACCAAAAACCACGCTATTTCCCATTGGCTGCCACAATGCGATGGCAACTGTTGCAATGGTTACGAAATGATATTGATTAGCCTCTTACAATAAACCAAAGCCTTGATGCAATGATTTCCCTTTCTCAATACGTTGACCCATGGTACATTGGCAGCATTAAGGTGTGGCCTTGCTATAGCCGTCCTGGCTTCCAGTGGTTCATTGCCTATGAAGGCAAGCCCTACTGGTTCAGGAGTAAGGCCGAGGCCATGCTGTTTGCTAAAGACAAACTAGACGCACCGGAAGATGGTATTTGCAACTGAGTCCCATGATTGACGGTCCATTCTTTAGATGGTTTGGCTCCAAATGGAACGTCAGCAAGCACTACCCGTCTCCCTCCCATCGCCTTATCGTCGAGCCCTTTGCGGGCAGTGCTTGTTATTCCCTGCGTCACTATCAGCACGATTGTGTGATTGCAGAGGCCAACGAGCATTTGTATAAGCTATGGAAGTGGCTAATAGAAGAGGCTACTGAAGATGCAATTCGATCCATTCCGTTAGACATCCCGGAAGGCACCGACATTCGCACTCTTGGTCTATCTGATGGTCAATCCCTTCTGTTGAAGTCTTGGCAGCGCACTAACAATGTAGGTAATTGTTGGACCATTTCACCATGGGGGAACAAGCCAGGGCAGTGGACTGCTACATCTCGATCAAGAGTTGCGGAGCAACATACACTAATCAAGCATTGGAAGGTCAAACAATGTGGGGTTGGTTTGCTGACTGATTTTGCCGATTCGGCTACCTGGTTTATTGACCCCCCGTATCAATACAACTATAAGTATCGCCTTCCGTTTGTAAACGACTACGAAGAGTTTGGGCAATTAGTTCTTAGGCAAAAAGGCCAAATCATTGCCTGCGAAGCGCGTTGCCCTAAAACTGGAGCCACTCCAGACTACCTTCCATTTGAGGGCTTTCGGGAGACGGTCACGAGTCGCCGCAAGGCGCATCAGTCTCACCACAGCAAGGAATTACTCTATCACCGTCCAAGCTGATGGCTGAAGCCTAGGCTTTGGTGCTAGGCTACCTTTGTTCACCCCTGGGGCCTTAAGGCCCCTTTTCTGTCTATGGCGCTCAAAGACAACGCTCGCTGCTTGCCCATTGCTCGTACTGGTCGCGTGCAAGATTGGCTTGATGATCCATCAGGTCGTCTGCCAGCTTCCTGCACGGTTTTCGTCGTAGAGGATTCAATGGAAGGAGAAAATGGCATTGAAGCGTCATGGCGCTTCGTCAGTCATGGCCTGCGAAACGGCGCTGGTGTTGCAGTGCATTTGTCCAAACTTAGGGCAAAAGGAGAAACCAATGACAAGGGACTTGTTGCTAGTGGTCCCGTCAGCTTTGGCAAGATTTATTCAACGCTCAATGAAGTCTTGCGTCGTGGTGGTTTGTATAAGAACGGCGCTGTAGTCCTCCACTTAGACTACGATCATCCTGATCTGCTTGGAAAAGTTGTTAATGGTGTATATGAACCAGGATTTATTGACACTCCCCGCAGTGAGCTTCCATGGGCCAAGCGTTGCGTTAATGTTGACGGCGACTTTTTGGACAAACTTTCCAGTGAAGCCATTGACGCCCTGATCAAAGCAATTACCAATGGTGACGTATGGCTTATCAAGAAAACATATGACCAAAACGGTAACAGGATTTACGGAAATGTCTGTCTCGAAACATTACTTTTTTCAAGAGGAACTTGCCTGCTTCAGCACGTTAATGCAGGAGCCTGCACTATTGATAGTTTGCAAGACGCTTACAAGGAAGGCATGACACAGCTTTGCGAGCTTCATCCTCGCACTGGCATTGCTGATTCCGGGGAATATCTCCATCCTTCTGAAGACAAGCAGGTGGGATTAGGCATCCTTGGCCTCGCCAACTTTCTTTCTATTCATGGCATTTCATACAAAGACTTTGGCGACGCCTTGGAAGCCTATTTGATGGAAGATTCGCAGCCATGGTCTAATCATTGGTGTCACCAGCCTGCTGGTAAGGCTGTGGCCGGCTTCCAGAAAGGTATCTGGGCTGCTGCTGTCATCGCCAAACAGCATGGCATGGAAAGGGCTTTCCTGATTGCCCCTACGGCATCCTGCTCCTATCGTTACCTTGACTCTCGCGGCTTTACAACTGCCCCTGAAATCGCCCCGCCCATTGGTCGGATTGTTGATCGTGACTCTGGTACTTTTGGCGTGGAGCAGTTTGACTATGGCGATGTAGAAATTGCCGCCGAAGTTGGCTGGGAGACATTCTTCAAAGTGGCGAATGGTATTGTTGCTTTGTATCAACGTACTGGCCTGATGCACGGGTACTCGTGTAACACGTGGGGAGATTTAATGGTTTGCGATCGCGCCTTCTTGAAAGAATGGCTAGAATCTCCTCAGACAAGCATCTACTATTCTTTGCAAGTCCTTCCAGACATGCAGCGAAAAGATGATGCGTATGCCGCGCTGGATGATGACTTTAAGGGCATGTTTGGTCTTGAAGATGAGGTAAAAGGCGATTCGGTCGTCCGTGATTCGAGCGCCGGTTTCTGTAGTTCCTGCGCCGAATAGTTCCCTTCCCATTGTCAACTTTTTCAGGGCCGAGTGTTCGGCCCTTTCTTTTCTGTCTCTATTCTTTAAGCTATGAACACCACTGAGCGCAGCCCCTACCTCTCCACTATCGCCAAAAAACGCCCCTGGCAGGCCGTGCCTGTTGATAAGGGGGCAGTGCTTAACGGGGCAGAAGAAACACTGTTCAAGGCCCTTGCGCTGCGCCACCTGGAGATCCCCGTGAAGGATCTACTGGAGGAAGGGATGAAGCGTGAGCTGCCCACCACTCCTGGTATTATTGAGGCTCTCAAGTCAAACCAAGCGGACGAGGATCGCCACCTAGAGGCGTTGGATTACGTGGCTGCTGCACATGGCACCGATGCAAGGGCTGAGCGGGAAGTAATGAACATTCTCAAGGCATGGAACGAACATCCCGCCCATCCCATCCTCAAGGCAGGCATCATGGAGCGTTCTGTGTTCTTCGTGGCACTGCCCTTCTTCCGGCAGGCTGGCGATGTGGGGATGCGCACGGTGTCGCAAGACATTTCCCGCGATGAACGTGTTCACACGGTCATCAATCAGATGGTGAGCAGGGAGCTAGGCGAAAAGGAAAGCCAAAGTCTTGACAAGCTCCGCGCTGGTACTGTCGCTTGGCTGTTTGAGAAGCTGGGCAGTTCGTCTAACAAGTGGCTGGACAAAGACTTCTGGCTGCGACAATCGCATAGCCTGTTCTGGACTGGTAAGGCGCAGGAGCTTTCTTCTTTGAGGGCAAGCCGGGTTCCAGCGTTCTTTGAAGCGGCGAACACCTGCCTTCCTAGCTACGGGATATAATTTCATTTAGTGGCAGTGAAGCTATATTGGAGCGGTCTTGTGCGTGATTCGTGTCACAACAAAATCGCTCCTATTACGTATACGCCTATCTACGAAGCAAGGACAGCAAAAGGGGGCCGCGACTGTCTCCGTATTACATCGGCAAGGGATCCGGTAATCGCGCATACTCAAAAGAACGATCCATCGCCAAGCCTTCGGACGATTCTTACATAGTCTTCCTAGAGGAAGGCTTAACCGAGGTCGAGGCTTTTGCTCTGGAAAAGTATGCGATTGCCTTGTATGGACGGATTGACAAGGGAGAGGGCATACTTTGGAATATGACCGACGGAGGAGAGGGGCGTAGCGGAGTCATCATGTCGCAAGAAACAAAAGACAAAATCGCCAAGTCGCTGACAGGTAGAAAGCGTCCACGAAGCGTTATTGAAAAGATGATGCAAACCCGGGCAGGGTTTCGGCATAGTGAGGAAACCAAGAGAAAAATGTCACAAACTAGGACAGGAGTGAAAAAGCGGCCACACACTCCAGAGGCAAAGCTAAAGATTTCCCAAAGCAAGGCAAAGTATGAATATGAAATTACCGACCCAGACGGCAACATTTACACCACAAGAAGCCTTAATCAGTTTTGCAAGGATCACGGCCTCCGCCAAAGCCATATGTCTTCGGCTGCACGTGGAGAATTGGATGGCTATAAGGGCTGGCGAGTTCGCATAACTCAAGAACTTTTGACATCCTCTATGGAGGGCGAGCCGGCTCGCCCTCGCCAATCGGCGGACGAGGTAAAGGCTAAGAAAAGGGAGCAAAAACGTTTGTACGATAAAGCTCGCTATGAGCAAAGAAAGTCTGAAAAGAATGGTTAAATGCGTGGCACTACCCATGCCGTAAGTGGTGCTATGCTTGTCAACGACAGAGGGCAAGCCCCTGCTTGCACGCTTGCTCCTTCGTCATCCCTCCCTCCATTGCTCTGTCGATGGAGTCCAGCCAGTTCTGAAGTTCGACTCTAGTTCGTTCTTTGCTGGTCTGGGATAAGTCCCGTGATTGCGGGCCAGAAGGGACGCCTTCTGAACAGTATGGTTCCACTGGCATGGACTTTCGAGCCCCACTGCAACGGACCCATCCTCCCAAGCCTCTCAACGATGCTCAAATCGGGAGGCTGCTCACCTAGTCCGAGCTAACTGGACAAGACGGTTCTGCTGCTGCAGGACGATGTGGGTTCAAATCCCGCCTGGGTGTTATGGTCTGATGGGCTGGGGCCTCTCTCCCCGGTTCGGTTGTGAATCACCTCAGGTCTCGGGATTGCCGTCCCGGGGCCTTTTTCTTGCATTCCCGTTCTGTCCATGGTATTCTCGCAGGGCACGCCGCAATAGAGCAATCGTGGAGTTCAGTAAGGAAATCTTAAAACTGGGGCAACGCTGGAAAAGGGCGGACGGAAAAGTGGTGACTGTTTTGCGCCTTGAAGACAGGTCTGCTCTCATCGGTGGCATTTGGTATCACTACCATCACGAAGGCAAAAGCAACATTCATTATGCGTACCCAATGTTTGAACTGCTCAGGCTCCTACCAGACGAAGAGGAAGTCACCGAAGCTCCGGCTGATAAACCCGAAGACAATGCTGTTCCCAGTGCACAAGAAACAGAAGCTCAAGAACAACACATAACTGTTGTTAGTCGTTTCAGCAATTCAGTGCACAACTATCCTTCACTTGGTTATGCCGTGGTACATATCAATGGTTTGCAAATTGAAGTAGACTTCAACGAACGTGAATTAACAGTTCAAGACAACTCCAATCTCCATGAGCCTCTTTCTGATCTCTGATACGCATTTTGGCCACGTTAAGTCTTGCTCCTTTGTTGACGCCAATGGCAACAAGACTCGCCCGTGGGATACCGTAGAAGCCATGGATGAAGCCATGGTAGAGCGGTGGAATGCAGTGGTTAAGCCGCAAGATACTGTGTACCATCTAGGCGACGTGGCCATTCCTAGGCAGTCTCTCAAAATCCTTGGCCGTCTCAATGGAAAGAAAGCATTGATTCGTGGCAACCACGACATCTTTAGGCTCTCTGACTACACAGAGTTCTTCTATGACATTCGGGGAGCTTTCGTCAACAACGATCGCTTTCTGTTTTCTCATATTCCTTGCCATCGTGGTTCAGTAGAACGGTATCGTGGCAACATTCATGGCCACTTGCATACAGGACGTATCACGCTACTTGACGGTACCATTGATCCGCTCTACTATTCCGTGTGCGTGGAGCACACCAATTTCGCCCCAATCGCCTGGGAAGTGGTAAAAGCTGAAATGGAATCCCTCCAGTCAGAGTCGAACTGACACTATACGCCTTTTAAGGGCGCTGCCTCTTCCGGTTGGGCTATGGAAGGGAAAGTCGTTCGGTCCAATACACTGCCGCTCCAGCAGCTAATAGGCGTTGATTTAGTTTGATTGCTTCCTTGATAGACAGGCAAGCCTCATATCGCTTGCCTTTCATGGAATAACAAAGCCGAACCATCAGCAGTCGTAAATGCGGCATTCGACCATACTGGGATCTTCACTGCACTTCCTGTCCCAGAATAAGTCCCTATCGTTTTCCTCCATTGCCTGATGGTATTCTGCAAGGCATTGCGAATACTGGCTGGTCAAATAAAAAAACGGGTTGCCACTATCCACATCATCACAGGCATCATAAGCAGCATCAACAAGCTCAAGCCAGGCTGCTTCTGCTTTTGCGCTGAGAATCTGGGCCATAGAAAGCGACGAGTCGTTCTGTTGTAGTCTAGCCTGCCTCTGGAGCTTGACGCCGCGCTTCTCTTTCAGCTTTTCGTAACTTTGGCAGGAGCTTGGGTTCATAAAAATGATCCGCTGCCAGTAGTTGCAATGCTGTTTGCTTGTCAGCATCAAGCAATGCCAGCAGGAAAGTGATTTCTTTTGCCTCTAAGTCAACAAGCACCTTACCATGGGAAAACTATTGCCATACTAATAGCCTTAGCGAACTAAAGAATTGATCCAGTCAATATCATCACCTTCTGATGCCACCATGATGGCAGCAGCCAATGCAAAGGGATAGTCGTCAACATTTGCTTCTTTACCACCAGTCACTGTCCATTGTCCTGATTGTCGATACACCACGCTAAGGTTTTTGATCTGTTTGATTGCAATTTCATGTGGATAGAGACTGATCAGGCCAGCATTGAACAACTGTCGCATCTTGCTAAACGCCTTCATCTTAGTGGAAACACTCCACGTCAGTTCGCTAATTGGGAAACTTTCGGCAAGCGTTTGGATGGTGGAAGCACTATTGAACTGGTCAAGCACAATTTCCTTGAAACCATAGGCTTTATGGTGTTCCACAATCCATTGCTCCACTCCTTTGATATTGACTTCCTTTTTACCATTGATCTCAAAATCAGCATCAAACGAATGGAACTTGTCCACGACTAGCGTTTCACCTTCGTAGTGGACAATGGCTGCCGTATAATTATCGCGGCCAACACCACCTTTGGCGGGGTCTAGGGCCAGGTAGTACATGCTCTGGAAATCGCGTTGTGGCAACAGGATGCCACGCTTTTTGTCTACGGCTGCCTCCACCACTTCTGGCGCTAGCAAGGCTGATAGATTCTTGGAGAATTGGGCGCCATATTCCACCCAGAACTTCTCGGGATCGCGCTTAAGCTCTGCCTCTAAGAAACTACAGCCCCACGGCAGGTTGGGATTGATTTCCCATGTTGGAATGTTGATGGCTTGCATGAACTTGTATTCACCACTTTGAGCTTCGCAGTAGTGTTCATAGAACAGGCCGTCCGTGAGCCATGGCGATGAAAGCTCTAGGATTCGCCCATCGTCACCAAACTGGGCAATGGAGGGGGACAGAGCGGTGTAGATGGCCTTTGCGCCACGGTTGGCATCGCCTTCAATGCTGAACGCAAGTTCATCCATGATGATCATGACCACGGCCTTACCTCGTGAAGCACGGGCCGAGGCTGGAATTGCCTGGAATACACAGCCGTTGCTGATTTCAATTTCAGTGGCAGTTTCCCTGGTGATTTCTTTGGCAAACTGACTGTCAATGAGCAGTTGACGGATGTTATTTAGGGCCAACTTTGCTTGGGATTGATCATTGGCAATAGTGACAATGTACCACTTCTCTTTCTTTCTTACTTTGCGCCTATACCGTTCTTCTAGGACAAAGCAGACATAGAGGGCCGCTACTGCGGCAAGCAGAGTTTTACCGCTATTGTGATTACAGATGCCATTGCCAATAAAAGCATTTGTACTAGGAACGTGTAGATCAAATACTTGATGCAGCCCATTCTCGTCATTGCCAATTACCGACACCAGTTCTCGCCCATTGCTCCTTTTCATGGAAACAGTAAAAACTAAATCGCCAGTCTTGATATGTTGTAGTTCCTTCCATTCTGCTCCATTGCTTCCCATGACCATGATGGGATGTTCCAGAGTGCCGGCAATAAAGAGGCCATTGGCTAGTGTAATTTTTCGGGTTGGCTCTATTCCCCCAACGTGCACAAGCTCTGCGGAAGCATAACTGCCATCCAGTTGGGCCACTTGTGCAGAACACGTTTGCCATTTGCTTCCGTCTTCTAGCGTTAGCGTCTCACCGCGATCTGCTAACTCTTTAATTTTTATGTTTCCTTGACTTGTAGTAATAAGCGTGTCTCCAGTGACACAACGGCGGCCAAGCGCCCAAACACCATGCGTTTTGGTGCCATTGAAGTATTCATCAACAATTTCTTTCTGCTTATCCCATAAAGTAAGGCCTAAGGCGTATTCAGCAAACTGTGAGCACTTGAGCATTGTCAAAATGTGTCATTGGCATAAGGACAGATTGTGGCACAAAGTAGGCTTTGCGCCCTCGCGCTGGATCAAGAATGTATTGTGGCTGCATAGCTTTTTCGCCACTAATCCATCCATGAATGAACAACTGCGCGGGATTCATCCAAGTAACCAGAATATAACGCTTATCTCGCCTGTCAGAAAGTTGCACGATTAAGTCACGATCATGGCCTTTGCGAGTTTTAACGTCAATGTCTGGCGGCAAGTCAACAGAACCACGCTTGGCTTCGGCCTCTTGATAAAGAAAGCCTTTAAGGCCCAAGTGCTTTGCCACCGCCATTTCGCCCATGGCGCCCATAACGTGCATTTCAATGGCCTTGCCGCCAGTTCTAGCCCCACCATTCCTTCCCCATAGCCCTTTTGCTTCATTCGTCTTTTGGCGACGATGGGCCTCCTCTATGGCAGAAAGGCTTTCGTCTTCGGTCAAAATGACTTGCAGGGCCATGAAAGAGGCGCAACCGCCAATATCATAACGGCAATTAGAGTGGAGAAAACAAGCCAACAATATGACCACACTGAGCGCGAAAGATGGTGGCCCCATTATTAACTTTGGGCATTTCGACGGGGAGGGCTATAGGGCTGACGGCCTAGCCAATGTCTTCACTGGCATGGGAACCAGTAGAGACAAGTCACAGGCCACTATTTCCCAGCCCATCATTTTTCTCACGCAAGAGGAACTGGAGGGGCTCTATGGCGAGTGGATTCCACGTCGAGTGGTAGACATTGTTGCCGATCAGGCCACCCGCAAGGGTTTTCGTATCTTATTTGGTGGCGATGGTGTCAAGGCAGAGGAAGTGGTTGGCGTAGAGCAAGTCATAGAAGACTTGATGATCCTAGAAAACTTTAACCTCGCCGGCAAGAACGAAAGGCTATATGGTGGCGCTGCAATCCTGCTTTACATCAACGATGGACGCTCTGCTGACCAGCCAGTCAACAAGAATGCAATCGTAGAAGTAGAAGGCATGGAGGTGCTTGACCGTTATCAGATTGCACCATTGATTAGCGAAGAAAGCCTGTACGACTATTCCAAGGCCACGTACTACCAGATCATTTCAGGCGATCTTATTCAGCAGCCGACACTTCAAAAAATCCACAAGGATCGCATCTTGCGCTTTGATGGCATGTGGCTTCCCTACCGGATTCGTCAAAGGAACTATTGATGGGGAATGAGTGGTGTGCAGCCAATTTACGATAGTTTCCGCCACTACTGGACTGGCATTCATTCATCGTCCATGCTGCTAAGCGAGTTTGACATTTTTGTCCACAAGATTCGTAACTTGTCTCAGATGCTGGCTAATGGCAAAGAAGGTGACGTAAAAAATAGGCTCATTCTGAATGATATGAGCAAGAGCGTGTATAGGGGATTTGCCATTGATGCTGAGAAAGAGGAGCTTGAGTTCATTAGCAGGCAGTTCTCTGGTATTGGCGATGTACTAGAGAAACTGAGAATTGACATTATTGGCGCTTCTCAGATTCCTCATACTATCTTGTTTGGCGAAAGTCCCAGTGGGATTGGCGCCACTGGCCGTAGTGAAGAACGAGATTTTGCCAAGCTCTTAGGTGACTATCAAAGCAGTCACTTCCGCCGCCCATTGAAAAAGCTCATGGAGTATATCTTGCTGAGCAAGGAAGGTCCCACCAATGGGCAAATCCCCGATTCTTGGCGCATCAAGTTCAATGATCTGTTTGAGCTAAACGAAAGGGAAAAGGCTGACGTAAGAGCCCGAGTGGCAGCCGTTGATGGCCGCTACATCCAACTTGGCGTCTTGCATCCGAAAGAAGTGGCAGAAGCGCGTTATGGCGGCAGCGAATGGACAATGGAGCTTACTCTTGACCCATCGCTCCCTCGCGAACTGCCCCAGCAGACACAAGGTAAGCCAGTGCCTCCTGGCGGACGTGATCCCCTGAATGAACAGAATGGCACGCTGCCAATGGACGGCAGTAGGGAGGTGCAAGACAGTGAGGCGGGATTGGTTATGCCGCGAGATTTAGAGGAGCGTCGCGGTGACGTGAAGTTTGCCGATGAAGGATTACATAGTCAGGCCGTGTCAGCAGCAAAAAGCAAGTTTAAGGTTTGGCCATCGGCTTATGCCAGTGGCTACGTGGTACAGCAATACAAAGCTCTCTATAAGGAAAAACATGGCTCACTCTCAGGTGCTTTTAAGGGAGACGATGGTGAAATCCATGCTGATGATCTTGACCGATGGTTCAAGGAAAAGTGGGTGAGGATTGGTAGCAATGGCGAAATCATGGGGCCTTGTGGTGGTCGAGGACAGGAGGAAGGCAAACCTAAGTGCTTGCCACAGGCCAAGGCTGCAGCCATGAGCAAAGAGGAGCGCCAAACGATTGTTGCCCGCAAGCGCAAGGCCGACCCTGATCCTGAAAGGAAAGGACCGGCACGAATGGTCAGCAGCAAAGTTGATGCCATTGATCCCCTGAAAGTAGAAGGCACAATCATTAGTGGCATTGACGAAGCGGCAATCATTAACATTATCGTGACTGGGAAAC
>OGVP01000032.1_pt1 | contig 18212 bp, 4 predicted proteins | sample 1575791 | NCBI WGS metagenome assembly OGVP01 (sample SAMN07581537, study PRJEB24739) | freshwater metagenome
GTTTCCCAGTCACGATATTGGTCAAGAAGCTTACGATCAGATACAACAACAAATGTTAGCAACTACTGGTGTTTTTGCTGTTATTAGACCAAAAAGCTCTAGTCAAGTACTGCCTAATGGTGGTGATAAAGTTTTGTTTGAAGGAATAAACAAACAAGATATAGAGGCTACGATTAAGTCTTATCTAAAGGCCAATAAAATAGATCCTAAGTCGGTAATTCCTGAGGCTTCTCGTCAAAAATTTCCTAACTGGGACGCTGACGCTGCTAGATTAGGAGGCGTTCAAACTAGTTATGCTCTTCAAGCATCTAGAGCAGCCTCGGGGTCTACTCCTAAGCCCTCGACTACTGCTTCTTCGGCTGGTTCGGGGGATGATACTAAAAAACCATCTCCATCACGCGCTAAAAAATGGGTTAGGCCCATTCTATGGGCTACCGGCGCGGGTACTCTAGCTGCAGCGATAGCGGCTTGGTGGTCATCTGGTAGAGATGCCGGCCAAGTCAGAGAAGCTGGTAGAGTAGGCCCTGCTATTGAACCTGAACACAATATAGACTTACCGGGTGTTGAAATAGAAGGAGGATTTACGCCGCAAGAGATTGCAGAAATAAATAAAGAAGTAGATGAGCAAAATGCTCGACGCAAAGCCAAAAGACTCGCTGAAAAAACAGACAGACGAAATACTAAACTAAATCGCTTAACCAAGAAAAACGCTGATGGTATTCCTTTATTGATCGCGGATGCTTATCCGATGATTAGAAATGAACCAGGCACATTTCTTATGCGTCTATTCGACTCCAACACTTGGAGAAAATTAAAGCCTGAAGAACGCAACAGAATATTAAGTAATCCAAAACTAGAAGACCTAAAAGGCAATCTTAATGACGAAAAAACAGTAAAGCATGTACTAGACTATCTGTCTAACACTTTTAATGGGCACGATCCGGAAGAGCTGAAAAAGAAGTTCTTGGACGATGATAAGTATTATAATCGGGGAGGAATGGTATATGCTAATAATGGTATGTTGGTTCCGTATCAACCAAAAGGAACAGACACCGTACCAGCAATGTTAACACCCGGTGAATTCGTAGTAAACCGAGCTGCTACCCAAAAGAATCTTCCTCTGCTTAAAGATATTAATAACGGAGCTAAAGGATATGCCAATGGAGGAGTAGTATATTTGCAACAGGCCGGATTAGTACCTATGACTCCGCAGGAGCTAGAAGACGCAGCAGGAGACCCTCGTCAACGCAATCCTCGCAGAAGACCGCTTAATAGGCAAGAACAACAAGAAAAACAAAGACAAGATAGAGAAGCTAAACACAAGGCTAATCAAAGAAACAAAAACTTTCTATCTTTAAGTCCAATGCTCAGACAGTTAGTTTATGAAATTATAAATATGCCACAATATTTTGACAGTCTTAATTCTGATGCTATTAATGAAGCTTTGACCGATGTGGAAGTCAGTAACAAAGCTAATGAAAAGATCAAGGAAGCAGTTGGAGATCAAAATAAACAAAAAACATTTATGGCTTTATCTAAAGATGCTTTTAATAGATTTACTCAATTAATGACTTGGCATATTAATTCTACTAAAGCTTTAAGTACGGGTAGAGGAGGTTTACCTCGTACTATCGGAGATTTTACTGAAAAGCATCCTAATGAATCAAATATAGCATTAAAAGATGTTTTGTCCACACAAAAAGAGAAGTCACTAAAAGAAGCTGCTGCTATTCGTAATGGCTGGATCAAGTTAGCCGAAGACCACGCCAATCAACTCTTTAATGGTATATCTCCAGAAGCTCTGATTGCTAATATTATTCGTTCAGCTTCTGCGCCTAAAGCTTTCAACGAGGGCGGTGTAGTTTATGCCAATAATGGTATGTTGATTCCTTATCAACCACGAGGTACGGACACTGTTCCTGCTATGCTCACCCCAGGAGAATTTGTGGTTAACAGAGAAGCTACCCAACAAAATCTTGGACTATTACGAGCTATTAATAGCGGATCTTATCAAACTGGTGGTGTTGTGAAGTATTTATCAGAAGGAACCGCTGGAGGTATTAGTTTTGAGCGCATATTATCATCATTTAGTTCTAGTATTAATAGTGTCACATCCGCTTTGTCTGGATTATTAACAACATTACAAAATGCTCCCAAGGGTGTAAATAATGATGGTAATGCTTCTGTTGGAGGTTTGGACGGACTTAGCCAATTTACAGCTAAATTTGATCAGTTTATTACACAGCTAAGCAAATTGAATCTTCCACCAGAAATTAATATTAATGGAAATCACAAGGTAGATGTTGTAATTAATGGAGCACAAGCATTGCAAGAATTATTGAACGGCCCATTGTCAGGATTAATTCGTCAAGAAGTGCAAGCTGCATTTGACCGATTAAGCCAAGAATCAGAAGGTAGTATCCCAAACCCTACTAAAAGATAAAGGTAAATAATAATGTCAGCATATTTCGATGAAATTAATGTAATATCAGGCACTCTTAATATTGGATCAGGCACTAGTCCTAATTATGATATTATCTTATCTGACACTTCGGGTATTACCACATCTTTTAATAGGCTAAATAAAAATATAGATTTTGCTATAGAAGGAACATCCGCTGATAAAGTCCTATATTTTGATGCTTCTACCGGACGCTTAGGTCTCGGAGTTGATGATCCAGATGCTCCATTGCATATCATTTCTTCGTGTGCTGGTGCTGGTCTCAAGATAGAGAATATAACCAACTGTGCAACAGGAGTCAGAGTTCTTCTGTTGCATAATACGCAGACAGCTCCAGAAACTGGAAGTTTTCCTGCTACTATTGATCTGGCAGGACGAGATAATAATTATAATGAGATCATTTATGGACAAATACGAGCTAGAATACTAGGATCGGCCACCAGTCAAACTAGTGGAGAAATGATTTTTACAGTAGACCATACTGGTATTAATCGCACAGTATTTAGATCTAGTATAGTTGATACTGTTCTTGGTGGTCTTAACATCGCTAGTGGTAATCAATATAATGTTATAGGATATAATAATAATCTTTCTGGATTAGCTTATGTCAATGTTGGGTCTAATAACACGGCTATTATTGCTACTGGTATTGTTCTTGGGAATAGCAGTTATGCTAGTGGTGAAAAAATCTTAATTATCACGAATAATTCTGATGCCAGAGGATCTTTCAATATTGCGTTTGCAACAGATTCTACTGTCTCTGGTATATCTAATGTTGTTATTGGTTATAATGTATTGACTACGGGGTCTAATAATATTCTTATTGGTAATACTAATACCATAAACGGAAATCATATTGTTGGTTTAGTAAATAATACTATAATTAATGGATCGTCCGGTATCGGTTTCGGATCATACAATACTATTGATGGTAGTCACAATATTTACATCGGTAACGATATTACTATCACGGGCTATAGAGACGTTGCCGTTGGTTCTGATATTAGTATTACTGGATGGAATAATATTGTATACGGTAGTGAATCTGATGTGGGCGGATATGATATTGTTTCTATCGGCACCGATAATAATCCACTAAATGTAACTAGCGGTATTTATATTGGTAGTAATATTAATATAGCTAATAGTAGAAGATCGGTTATTATTGGACTAGGTAATTCTACTTCCAGCGGATTAGACGAGAGTGTGGTTTTAGGTATAAATAATACTACTAATAATGCTTCACCAACAGGACTACTAGTGATAGGACAAGCCAATTCTGTGAGTTCTATTAAAGACTCATTAATTATTGGCAATAGTAATAATCTTAGTGGCATAGTATCAAATAATATTGTAATTGGTCCTCGTAACGCCACACCCTCCACCAGCACTAACAACACTATTTTTGGAACAATGAATAATGTTTCTGGAGCCAGAATATATACCGATGGGTCTATTGTAGGTCAACCCCTTAGAATAGACGGCTCTATGGCTAATACTAATATTTTTGGTGTTAATAATTTAGCTAGTCATGCTAGTGGTGGAGTTATTATAGGCAATCGTTCATTAGTCTCTGGAATAAATATTAATTCTGTAGGCTCTTTAAATAATTTACGGGGAGCTAATAATGTGCAGAATATCGGTAATAGTAATGTTGTAGTAGGATCTCATAATACTCTAATAGGAAATAAAATAGATCTTATAGGGTCTAATTCTATTGTGATTTCTACAGATCAAGTATTACGTAGTCAAGTTTTTGGTAGTGGTAATATTGTTTTGGGTTCTAATGAAATTATTACAAGTGGATTAGCCGTTGGTCAACACAACGAAATTCATGGACCACACAATATTGTTTATGGTAATTATAATGCTATGGGTTCTGTTCGACATCCATTTACTATGAATCCGGACAATCCTACCAACATTGTTATACAGGGCAATTTGAATAATTACGAAGGCGGAGATAAAGTACTTATCAATGTATACGCTCCAGGCTCTACAACCACCACATCTTATGTGCAAAACATATTAGATGGAGAAGAAAATGGCCAGTCCTTGGGAATTATTAAACAAAACGTGGGTTTGAATTTTACAACCACACTAGTTTTAGCCGCTCCTATATCAGTACCTAATCCTGTTCCATATTCTACAACGGATACATTCGATGGTAATTTTAATACTTCGTCTACTATATCTGGTTATGTGATGTTGTTACAGGATGCATCCAACAATCAGGACGATACGGTAACCACACCACTATATGGTTTTAAAAACACTATTATTGGCTATAATAATATAAACGCTCATTCTAGCGGTATTATTTTAGGATCTAATAATCGTGTTTCTGGTGTTAAGCATATTGTTATAGGACACGGTATTAGTGGTTATTATAATGATGCTGTACAAATTGGAAGTAATAATTTAAATAAAATGATATTAGATGACTTCAAAATAGTATTTAATACCGGAGAATTCCAAAACGTTGTTTATTTCAATAGTAGCAATGGAGATGTTGTTGGTAACAGTGTACGTGCTATGAAAATTGATTTGTCTACAAACAGAGTGGGCTTGAATAATGATAATCCTCGCTCTACGTTGGATGTTAGTGGAACTTTAACAGCATCTAGTATTCGTATGGGTTTATCATCAGCATCCGGACATGTTTTAACCAGTAATAGCAGCGGAATAGCAACATGGCAACTACCAGTAAATTTATCTGGTACTAATAGTGGGCTATTATTTAAAACATCAGATAAGGTAGGTAGTGGTATTAGAGAATTAGTCTTTAATAATACTTCTAAAGAACTCTATTATTTAAGAGGAGACAGAGAAGCTAATGGTCCGTTGTCCTTGAACGATCCTACGGCCACAGAAGAAAGAGTTGTTATTTTTTCACCCACAGGATTATTTATCAATGACATTGGTAATGACTATGCTTATGATTTTGTTGTTAAGGGCAGTGGATTTAGAGAGGGTGTTGATGGAGATCTTAGTGTTTATTTATTAAGAACTAGAATACCAGAAAATGCTATACAAGTATATAATATCAGTGGTGTGTCTGGTTTTATGGAAAGAATCAACTGTTCGACACAGCTTAATGTTCCTCTTTCATTGACTGGTACTTTACTATTTGCTAATAATCAAGGACAACTCTTAAGCAAAAGCTTTGCTCCTTTTAGCGTAATCTATACTAATCCTAATTTTGCTTCTACTGGTACTAATGCTTTTAGATATTATCCATCTCAGCAAGCTATCACTATTGGTTTAACGGGCTCAGCTCCGGTTGGCACTGATTCTTCTTTAATTACTGGACCATCAAATACCTTTAATAATATTATCTTAGGTTCTAATACTGGTATCAATACTGTATTTAATAATGCTGGTTTAAATAATCAGTTTATTATTGTAGATGCTAATCAGTCAGTACTAAAACATGGATTTAATTATGATACTGCTTCTGGTTGCTTAGGTATCGGAGTTAATAATACAGAAAATTGGAATGTTTCTGTCACAGCAGGATTAACAGCACAACCATGGTATCAAGCTGGTAGACTAGTAGTTAATGGTAAAATTCGTGCTCGTAGTTTACAGTTAAGTGATAATAGTCCCCTTACTTTACCAGGTTCTGTTAATATTAATAAGTATCTAAAAATTACCGATGCTAACGGAAACGTTGGTCTTGGTAATGTGTTAGATGATTTTAATTTTCAGTTCACTGGCATCCATCCTTTAAGGGTAGACCGAGTACAGGGTGATGATAGGATAGAACTAAAACTCTCAACAGTTAATAAAAATGGAGTAGCTCTTACATCTGCCAGTAATGGTTTGCTATTAGCATATAATGGAAACTCTTGGGAACACGCTATCGGTTTCAGGGCTCACCAACCAGAATCGTCTGCGTCTAATGTTGATGTTATCCCAGGTATAACTATGGGTGGTAATTTGGCATTAAATTCTTGCTATAATAATCATGTATTTGGTGCTGGTAGTTTTGTTAGAGATAATGCTAGTTTTAATGGTTCTTCTCAATATAGTCAGTTTTATTTAAGAGGAAGAACTAATGGCGGTAATTTATCAGAATTATTAACAGACTGGCATAAAAATGTTACTACTATTGCAAATCGTAATAATTCAATAAGTATCCAATATCTTCCGGAAGGAGCCCCAACATCCACTGACCATAGACAATCTTTCGTATGGAACTATACTGTAGATTTTGCTGGAATATTTTCTGATGATGCGGCTTTAGCAAATCGAACATATGAGGGTTGCGCCGGTAAAGTTGAAGGATCGTTAATCTCCTATATGTTACCCGATGGTAGTCGTTATGCTGGCAAGATGGGAACGGATACTATCACTTTTAGAAACTCTAGTAGTAGTGTTTCTTACACAAATAATGTGCCACCAATAGTAGTTGCAATTGAACAACTCGGAGACAATGCTAATATTCAAAGACTTTCTATTACGGCCAGAGGGAAAGAGGGCTATAATGCTATGTGGTCTACTACAGTTAGTATTCAGCAGGTTATGATGCCGTCTGGCGTACCATTTGGGGGTACCACACTCACAGCAGGATAAACGTTAGCCTATAGGATAAAAAGGACACAATGACATATTTAACATTCAAATATGGCTCATTCAATACAGCCACCAATAATCAACCAGTACCAGACATATCTTTAAATACATCTTTTAATTTGACTCCAGCTGGCAGTCCTATTGGCTCTACAGTCAATTTAACTATTAATGGATTATTAGTAGTTGCAACTGGAGAACTAAACTCTAGAAGTAATGCTAACCAAACAACAGCTAATACATCTCATAGCGCGCTATTAGGACTGATTCATAATTTTCGTGAGGCTTTTTCTAAAGACTATCAAGAATTATTCTTAAAATGTAATAATTCTAATTTGTTACCAGACCAATTTAGTAGCAATAATATTAAGGTTGCTAATTTTAATATTAATGCCAATAGTAATGATCCTAATATGCTATTTAGTGCGCAATATAATGCAGAATTAATTATAGAACAAACTGGGATGAAATATATAAAAGATAATACCTATTATGTTTCTAGTATTCAAAACTCGTACTCTATTGAAAATCTTGATACTCTTAGTTATTATGGACATATTGGTGATACTATCAATATGTATCCCAAATTATCTGCAGCTTATCTACCCACATATAGAATTACCAGAACTTTGGGAGCCACCGGCAAAGATACCAAAGACGGAGCTTTATTTAATGCTAAAAGGTGTGTCAGTGGATTAATAACTAATGATGTCGCTTACGCGGGTGTTTTGTATAATCTATCTGTTTTTGAAAGAAATACATCTATTGAACTTAGTGAGATAGACGGCACATACATTATCACAGATACCTGTACAGCCATTAGCGGTACTGGTGCTCCATCTTACACAGAAAATTTTACTATCAATCACTCTATGGACGAAAATTTCAGGCGTACAGCCACTATCAATGGAACCATACAGGGTTTAGGTAGTGGTTGGACCAATAGTTGGGACCATTTAAAACCGTCTCTGTCTGATAATATTAGTAGATTCTATAAAGCTCCAGCACAAAGCAAATATTTATCCGCTTCTGGTGCTTTTGAAAATATAAAGTATTTATTATATGGAAGAATTTTAGCAACAAGATTTCCTTCAGGAATCAATAGTTCTACTCCTCAATATACTCGTCACGCTAGTTTTCCCAACTATACTGGTCTTCTTAATCCTATTCCAGTATCTATAAGTGTTGAACATGATCTTAATCGAGGTACTATTACTTATAACTATAGTTATGATACACGACCGGTTAATCTTATTAGTGGATCATTAGCAGAAAGTCTAACGGTAGAAGATACTTATGGTGTTAGGTCGTATGCTCAACTACCGATACTTTATGCTAGGCCTATTTTTCAGGATCTGGGTACGTCTAGCTCTTTTAGTCGTACAGCCTCTTACGAGGCGCAGTTCCCCCTGCAACAAAGAGAAACATCAAATATGTATAATAGTACAATAAATGGCATTTTAGATCAATTTGACCCTAAAAAGATGGAACCTAGCACACAAATATCAAATAATATTAATGGCATAGACAGTAAATTGACCAAAGACGATACTGATTTGGATGTTATAAACGGAAAATACAGAAGATCTAAAACCTGGCTTTATCAAAAGAAAATTATATGAAAACTAATATTTCTTACGGTACTTTTACTTTTGATTCAGCTAATGGGTATCCTGTTCCTAATTTTTCTGTATCCACTAGTCACGAAAGAACTCCAGCTGGGCAGTATTTATCGTCAGAAATGGTTGTTACTTTGGAGGGTATTGTATATGTGCAGCGAATGGCAGAACATTATTCTACCAGCATGGCTGGATCTGATGATATCAATACATTGTTTGCTAAAGCCTCTGGTTTAAAAACTAATATTATTAATAATGATCGTGGTCTACTATCTATCTCTTGTGGTAATAATAAAGCTGTTGAAAATAGTGGATTATTAAGGAATATTTCTTTTGATCAAAACGATAATCATTGGGTCAGAAGTATCAATTATAAAATAGAGATTGCTATCCCATTAACTGGGATAATGGATAATGGTACTACTAATGATAAACATTATCACGTTTCTAGTGTTCAGGATAATTATAGAGTAGAAGTCGTAGAAGATCAAACATACAAAGTAAATGATAACTTATATTTGCCGACATATCGCATTACTCGCACTTTGGGAGCCACAGGAAAATCAACGAACACTAGCGGAGCAATATTTAATGCTAAGCAATGGGTTAGCAAAAGAGAAAACACAAAACCTATTACTAGTATTTTTCCTTCTACTGACTTTCCTTTATATAATCATAACCGTAATATTGCGGTGAATGAGCCGGAGGGGTCATATACTATAAGTGATACTTTTATAGCCAAAAACGGAGATCCATGGATAGATACTCGTAATGTAAGCTTCAGTATAGATGCTAACGGTTTTCATCAAATAGAAATTAATGGTAAAATACAGGGATTAGAAAAAAATATTTTTAATTATATTACAACCTCAAATGTTAGTGGTAAACAGGATATAACTCCTACTATAACAGAGATTACTCAATATAAATACCAAAATGCTGTTTCTGGATATTTATCTAGTATATCTAGTATGTATAATCAAGCTAAACAGTATAAAAATTTAGCTATTAATTATAATATAGATGCTAAAATGCCAGTTAATCAGTTTGATTTAAATCCTATTCCAATTAATGTTACTGAAGGCTTGAATCCTACCGAAGGAAGCATATCATATACTAGAACATATAACACTAGACCATTGTCATTAATTTCTGGAGCCTTATTAGAAACTATTAATATTAGAGAAAGTAATCCAACAGAATCTTTTACAGAAATTTTTGTTGTAGGCAGAAGACTTGGGCCAGTTTTAATATCTAATACCTTTAATAAGGGCGTTGGTGTAAAAACAGTGTCATACGAAGGAGTTTTTCCAGGAGCCTCAGGATTAAAAAAATATAGTTTTCCTCATAATATTAGACAAGAAATTAATACATTTATCTCTGGACTTAAACCAACAGATAAATCAATAGTAAAAGAAGACACAGAAACATTAAATTTGACCGAAAACCGTTTATCTCGCACAGTATCATGGGAATATACTAATTGTTAAAAGGATATAATAAATGCCTGTATGTAATTTAGATTGGAAAATTCAAGGACCATATAATCAAACATTATTTTTGGGCTGTAGCATTAGTGATTTTAATATAAACTTAGGCTGGAAAGGGGAAGCTAGTACATGCACAGTTAAATTGGTTAGAGACAGAGCAAAGCATCCATCATCTTCTCAGTATAATGCACTAAATACTTCTTTTAATACTACAGTTTCTAATACTAATAATTCTACTCTTTTTGATCCACAAATTACTTCGCCAGACAATAGTAAATCATTAACAAAGAACGTAGCACAAAAATTAGTAGACACAGAGAACACAAGAACAGTAGAAGATATTGCAAGAATTAGTAATGATAATGAGCGCCACCAAGACACTGGTAAGGTGGCCTGGGTATTACCATCTAAAATGCAAAAACTTGTGACAGAATCAGATCCTGGATTTGTAGGAAAAGAAGGATACTCTATTATCGGTTGCCCGGTCTATTTTAAATTTCATAACTTAGAGTTCGGTGGATATATTAAAACATGGACAGATAACCGTAATGATACGTTTGATGTAGAGCTAAGTAGTTTTGGTAGTCTGCTGGGTGGATGCAAATTAATATTACAACAATATAGGGGTTCAGTTAGTACATTACTCAATACTACGGGTGGATCATTTGCGGTACCATATGCAAATCCTAATGCAGGAGGTTTCAATGGTACAATAGCAGACGGTAACGTCCCCAACCTGTTTAATATTTTTGGATGGCTAGAAGATCAGGGATTTGGATTTTCTGGTGCCAGTGAAGAAAGAGGAATACCTGCCATAAGGGTCTATAATGCTTTACAAACTTTTTTAGGAGGGGCTGCCCCGAATCCAGGACCATTTTCTCCATACGGAGGTATTCTATCCAAAGGAGTATCTCGATCTGATAATAATGAGATAATAGATACTAAGAATGCCACCATTGGTCAGGGTCCTGGTTCGTTGAAACTCACAGAATGTGGGTTTTTGCCAACTGTTACAGGAACGGATGGGATAAACAGGTGCTTATTTTTATTAGATATTGCTGAGGTTCCACCTCCTCCTGATATAGTTTTTTTCAATCAGACAGAAATTAGTATTATCGATTTTATTAATACTTGTTGTGAAGAGGCTGGTTTTGATTATTTTGTTGATCTGATTCCTGGTAATAGTAGCACCTATTCTGGAATTATTAAAATTCGTACAGTTTCTAGAAGAATTCAACCGCCTGTAAATATATTGAAAAATTTTATTGATAGTATTTCTGGACAGAATGGAATATTATCTGTATCTGTAGGAGAAGAATTTTCTGATTCTCAGGTGAGATCGGTAGTGGTGGGGGGACAGCAAGAAAGACTATATCAAGTGTGTTGTCATACTTTAAGTAGATATCGTAGTCATAATCGATATGATCCAGAGGACGGTCTTGGGGTAGCTGGGTATCCTTCAAATTTGTCTGAAACTAATTTAAGTAATGGTAATGTGAGAAATACCGTAAGAAGCCCATTGGGTGCTAGAACCAGATGGTATGACTATGCTTTTATAGACGGGGCTATAGTGGCACAAGAGACTAATCAAGAACAATATTTTTCTCCTCAAAATCTAGGTTTTAGTACAATGTCGGTATACGCAGGAGGTTATGAAACTTCTACACCGCCATTAGGATCATTTGCGACATCTTCGAGTTATCCACTATATGCTGATTTGATTAGTCCCTATTTTGGTAGAGATTCTCAAGGCTTTTTAAGAAAAGTTTTTTTTGACACTAATACATCTCAACTGCAAGTACTAATAAATACAGCAGATATTAAGTCCTGTTTTCCCACTTTTACAATAAATGGTCATTTTTTAGTTTATGAGAATGAGTTAAGAGCTGCTTTAAGCGGAATAGATCAATGGTTGACATATATATCAGAGACTAGTAAATATGGGGCCAGAACATTTACCGCAGGATTAATTTTTAACTATTTAAATAGTACCTATGGGCCTGTTGCAGCCAAAGCATTGTTTATGGCTGGATTAGGAGTGATCAGATCTCCTGGCAAAACCTCTGCATTACCATCCGTACCTCCTACGAATAATCCATTGAGTCCCGACTCTGCGATATCGTATACTGGACCTATTTTAGACATTTTACAAAAACTACATAATTTTTTTAGAGATTTAGCAGAGAAGCATTATGGTAAAGAATTTTTGGTAAGACTACCTTTGGCACAGACCACCGTGGATTCTTCTAATGTTCGTCAATATGATTACACTATTGCAGATAGCGGCTGGGAAGAGCCTGGAAATTTTATCGATGATACTATTCCCATTGGTACTAGTTTAGCTGACAATCTTATGCAAGAAGACGGGAAATTCGGTGTGATATTAGGATATAATAATCTAGGAGAAAAGTATACTATTTTGGATACGCCAGGTCAAGGAATAACGGGTTTGTTGAATAAGCTTCGGGGGGCTTTCACAACTAATGCATGGTATCTTCCTCTTACTACAGAAATAGATCCTCAAGAAGTTTATGTTGCTCAATGGGGAACCGCCACTCTCCCCGGTTCTTTCGAAGCTACCAATAACCCCTGGGTTAGTCGTAATCCAATTGCTAATAATGAGGCTTTATTATCTACGTCTATATTCCCAGCTTTGTACAATACGGGCTTTGGAGATAATATCAATGACGACACATACAAATATAAGATATATGTTAAGGGTTCTTGTCAAGATGTAGCTACTGAGAATAAATATAATAAAAAAATGATATACGATCCCACCTCTAATGCTGCTTATTGTGTTGTATCAGCACCAGGTAAAGTTTGGATAAATTCTCCTAGATCGTTAGCTATAACGATCATAGAAGATTTGCTATTGTCCAATTCTTTGGCGCTGCCTAGAAATCGCCTGCTTGTGCAGTGGGCTGCTTGTTTGAATAATTTACCAGCTATGATAAATTCGACAACTCCTTCTACTAACTCGATGGAAATTGTTCCTAGAGCAGCTCTACCTTGTTTTGTCGCTGTGCCTGTAAGACTTAATCGGTTCACTTATGGTCCTTGGTCATCTCACCCCTATCTAATTAGAAATTTAATTTTTCCAGGAGCTGATGATTCTACCGCTATGACCAATAATATTATAGGAGGTGTTAAAATAGAGATAGACCCACAGCTTGTTCCATGGAATTATGGAGGGATAGAGCAATTAGATTTTGCAGTATTAAACAAGATAGCTTCTGATAATAATTATCAACAAATAATAGAAAAGGGTTCTATTACATATGCTGGAATACAAATGGGTCAAAATGGTATAGGTTATAGGCTTATAGACGCTAATATGGGGCCTATCATCAACAGCATAGTAGTCAGTGTCGGACAAGATGGAGTTAAGACTACGCTAAGCTTAAGAACGTATAGTCGAAAATTAGGATTTTATAATAAAGAGGCTGCAGATAATATACAAAAAATTGCTACAGAGAGCATTAAAAGACGTAAAGAAATTTCTGATAATATTCGTAGTTTATCTTTTGCAAATACAAATACTAGTAGCACTAGTGATTTTACTAATAGTCGCCCTAAGGCTTTGAATTGGAGTCCAGTCAGTATATTGGTTGGTAATGCTTATCCATTTTTACACAATAATAGCTCTATCACTGATGCTTGTGCGTCTGCTGGATTGTCATATACTCCTTCGTGGCACCTGAGACCAAAAATTCCGTCTAATGTTGTGTCTTCCCCTTCCAATCTGATAAGACATCAAACACAAGCCTCTCTTTATGATCCTGGTGAATTACCAGCAGTATTCAAAGATGTGCCTTATAGTGGTACTAGTATTATGAGTATGGATGGATTATTATCTCCCATTTCTTTTTATCCCACTCCTCACGGCTCTACATATGCTATTTCTTTTTATTCTAGGTCTTTTTGTCCTTATTGCAAAGGTGTTGGGGTCTATTCTTATGAGCGTCTCAATTTAACTAATTTGGATAATGGTCCTCCAGAAACTTTCCCAACTCTAAAAAGCAAAGTAGAAATACAAACAGAACCCTGTCGTTTTTGCGTACCAGATAATAACAAACAAATACTTAGACAGAAGAGTGTCAAACCAGTTGAACATCTACCTCCATTTATCGTAGCAACAGGCACAGACTTGACAATTATCAATAACAGTCAAAATACTTTTGCTTCTAATAGTCCTATTATTAATAGATATACATTGAATCCTATGGTCATGTCTAGTCCGGCCAGCGAATTTAGCTGCACTACTAATAAACAAGCCAGCGACAGTTGTGCTCATAGTATCGATGCTGTAGCCTTTGGTAATTCTTTGGATGAAGCTACTGGTGGTCTTAGAGCGCATCTGTCGAATACAATTAATAGTAACTATGGTAATAACAATGTAAGATTTTTTGGTTTACGAGGACCCATTATGGTTCATGCTTGGGGGTACGACACTGAAGGGTATCCTGTGCCTAATGCTTCTGGTGAATTTAAAATAGAAAACGGAAATATTGTTAGAGACAACAACGGTAATCCTGTTTTTAAAAATCAAATCCTGCAGTCGGACGGAACATACTCTGCTCCATACAAAGAAAATGCTTTCTTTAAAGGCTGGGCACAATTGCCTTCTACTTGGCCAGTGGGACCAATAGACCTTAGATGGGATAATGATGCTGGAGTGTGGTCCATTGGTTCAAACTATAAGCCGATGTGGGTGGTGTTAGAAAATGACCTAACAAACACAGAACCGGTAAGGGGGACTATATTGGAGGGGTACGCAGACAATGAACCTCTACCAAACGGATTGAGAAAGCTGGTTTTTGTAAAAGATTCTACAAAACTATTTTCCGCACCCAGAGGAGCTGCTATATATTGTAAGTATAATAGTAGTAATGGTTTTTATGAACCTATTTATAATCAACCGTTTATTACTTCTGGTGTGATCAACGGATCTTCTTTAGCCACAATATATAAAGCATATAATACATCTACTATTACTCCAGATGATGCTACTCCATCTAGTTATCAAACTAATTTTGTCAATCCATTAGAACTTAATGCGGGTATTAATAGCGTAGGTTTATTTATATATCTTAATGGCAACTGGACGCTTCAATCTGTGAAAAACTAATCTATGAGTTGTACTATTTTTGATAAACCACTGATACTAGATGCTGATCTAAATTCGGCCACTGTGGATATATCCAAATTAAGGGTGTTATTAGGAAATTTTGATACTACTACTAGCGGATTATGGCAACCTATAGTTATTAAACCAGTACAATCTAATGCAAGATACTGTGAGCCTTTGTATATGGCTGGCTCTGGTTTAGCTTCAGCTTTTTCTCCATGTAATTGTAACGATAATAGTTTAGATATTATTACGGACAATCAAATGGATGCTTTTCAAGACTCCACATTGAATTGCAGTTACTGCGGTGCTCCGACTGCAGAAAGCTGGTATTTGGAGGACCAAGAAAATAATACCTATGGACCAATCCCCATTACTGGTTGTTGTGACGGGGCATGTGATGTGAGAATGAAAAGAGATGATTACATTCCCAAAATTAGAGTTTTAGATCAATCTTATATATCGGGCTTCCTAGATTGGAAATATCATCAGCAATTTCCGGCTTGTAATAATCCTGGTCTTGGATTTGAAAAATTTATTACTATTCCTAAGTTGTCCAATATTACAGGTGTGGAGTTGTGTGTTGATTGGAAACTAAAAGAAAGTATGGGGGAAATAGAATATAATAAAATTTCTAGTCAATACGATGATGAATATAGCCACAATAAAGCTTTAGTAAAGGCTAAATTAATTAGTCAAACTTGCGGCAATTTTATTATGACTAGGATTAATCCTGATTATGAAACAGAATATGCTGGTTTGTTCCCAAGGTTAAGCGGTTTGATAGGATCAGAAACTTCAAACAAGACCATATCTTTACCATTAGTGGATCAATTTCAACAAATCCCATATGGTTTAGATAAGCAAACATATAACAATATTTTTATCAATAACTCAAAAGTGGCTTCTTATTGGAAATGGAATTACACATCCGGTATTATAGGATGGTATCGCTATTATGATATAGGTCGTGCAAATGATCCAAGACCAATTGCTGGAGTAGATCTATACATATCTCCCGGAGATATCTTTTTTGCTACTAATGATGGTCCAGAACCAGCATCTACCAGCAGTTCCGACTCTTTTATTAAATCTTGTCCTTCTGGATTAAAAGTAATATATAATAATGCTGTAGATTGTATTATTCCTTCAGGATCTCATTTTCTTTATGTGTCTTCTAATATTTATGCTCAATTTTATTCTATATATAACACAATTTTAGCTAATAATGACAACGATGCTAATGATGCTCTGACAAAAGCATGTCTCTTGGCAACTGCGCCACAATACGACAAGGTTACGGTAGATTTATTAAAAGAAAATATACTAGAAACCAATCAAAGAAATAATCTTGGACAACTAGATAAACTTAATAAACAAATGTCTGTAACTACATCTTATGATTCGGTAAGTGATCTAAACTTTATTAGTAATACAAAAGAATTAGTATCTACCTTGGCTAATAAATATGGAGCTTATTTATGGATTCCTCCCAATTCTACTAAGCAGATCGAGTTTAATATACCTGCTAGGTCTGATTCGTTTTATCTAGATTTAACTTTTGATATGGTCATAAATAATAATGATCTAAGGTTAAGATCTAATTGTAGACCTATTAATTCTTGTGGATCAAAAAATTATACAAAATCCTTTTTTTATGATCAATCTTTCACTTTAGGTAATAGTAGTTTATCTACCGCTTGTTTTGATAGTGTAAGACACGTAGAATCTTGCTCAAACGGTATGTATATTAAGGGGAATTTTACAAATTATTGTACATTATATCTTAATGCGTCCCGTATTAAGTCTGTATCAGCAGGACCTACATGTTATGCGTTTCAAGATATCTATAAAAGAGTTATAGATCCTAATAATATTATTGATTACTGTGGAGATTGTGATAGTTTTTCTTCTTTTTATTTGGTTCCAAATGCTAATCTAACTGTGTGTCGTAATGGAGATTTTTGTTATCAAACACTAGCCAGAACATATAATAATAATGCTCCTATTAATCAACCATTAAACCTTAAAGAAAGATACCTAGCAGACGGTGCTTTCAGATTTAAAAGATCATATAATGCGCGAGCTTTTAATCCTCATATAGATTTAGTAGCTTTTCATAAAGATAATGGTGTTTTTTTTCGCAGTAAATCTTTTGGTTCAGATAGAGTGACGGTGTTTGATAGACTAAATTCCACATTATCTAGGGCTAATCCTAAAATTAGCTTTACAACCAAGGATACTGGAATTAAACTTTATCACATACATGCAGAAAAATTGCAATCAGATAACAGCACTGCTGCGTGTAAAAGATTTCCGGTAGATCTTAATAGCTGTAAATGCTATGGTTTAAATATTAGCGATTTTAATAATCATCCATATCTTTGTGGTGGTAATAGTTATTCTTATGCTGATGTGTTTTTACCAGGATTATCCACGAAACATTCTCCTAGACTACTAAAATATGGGGGCTACTCGCAATCAGAGCTGGATAGTTTGTTTGGGGTTAATGTTTTAACAGCAGGTGGAAGCTGGCCAGTTTTAAATAATAAAATTATTGCGGATCAACCTTATGGGTGCGCAAGATCAGTTTCTATTAGTCTCAGAAACTATGTCAATACTGAATGGTCTCTTAATATAGATGGATTATCTACTGATCATTCTGATGTTAAGATTTCTGTAGCCGAAAATGGTGATCCAACAGCATTGTTTGCTAGATATGTATATAATGATTATTATTTTCAAGCTAGAAATAATGAAAATTGGAAAAGATTTTTTACTAAAGTAGAAATAGAAAAACCAGATGGTTCAATAACTACAGCTTGGAAAGATCAAAACAAGAAACTGTTTACTGCGGGAGATACTGTGAATGGGCAGATGACTATTAAGTTACAAAACCCATATTTGCAAAAATTGACACAGTTATACAATACTTC
>OGVP01000034.1_pt1 | contig 17851 bp, 17 predicted proteins | sample 1575791 | NCBI WGS metagenome assembly OGVP01 (sample SAMN07581537, study PRJEB24739) | freshwater metagenome
GTTTCCCAGTCACGATATTTACGCGGAATGTATTAATCCCCCATTAAATATAACTAACCTATTAAACACATTACCTATTTTATCCACCAATTCATATGGAGTTCCATCTAAAAAAGTATGCTGATTAAATACCCTATTACCATCCCCATTTTCCCAATTTATTTCAAAATTGTGGCGTATTTTAGTTTCTTTGTGTCTAAAAAAACTTGTTCCACATTGTGGTGGAGCATCGGGCGTAAGATAAACCATACCAGCCCATTGTTGTGCATCGCAATGATATACCAAAGGAGTACCTGCAGTACACGTTTGGAAACGACCATTTATTCCACCATCTTTCCAACCATGCCCATCTTTAGTATGTTCTGCTATTTTTACACCCATAATTTCTTCAAATCTTTCTTTTACACCTTCAAAAAGAAATTGTTTTCGGGTTCTTGAACCTACTGCCCCTTCACCAGGAAAATACATTTGTTGAAGGGCAAATTCTCTTACAGTATATGGGGGACACAATTTGTAATATTGTATTTTTTAAACCAATTTTCTAAATTATTTCTTCTGTCTATACTTTCCTCTAAACTAATATAATGGATTGTTGGAAGATTTTTTAATTTATTCATTTAAAAAAGTTTTAAGGTAGGCACCAGGAATTTTTAGTATGTATGATGCATTATCTTGTACGGCAAATGTTGCTAAATAGTCTCCTTTATACTCGGCTAACCCACAACAAAATTCTACTTTAGTATTTAAAAAGGAAAATAATTTAGAGAATTTTTTATTTTTAAAATTTTTATCCCACATTACAAATCTATGTCGATATGTTGCATCTTTTTTACCTTGTTCTGTATTATATAAATAAGTTTCATGTATAAGAGTTAAATATCCTTCTTCATATTTAATAACCTGTGATCCCCCCCTCATATCATTATAGCCTGGGATGTATTCTTCAGTTTCTATAACTTGAGTTTCCCCACCTTCTGGGAAAAATTCCATTAAAGCAGTTGCATTAGTCCATTTTAACAAATGGTTGGGTTTATCTTCTATGGGGGTGCAATTTTTCATACAATATTCAGTGTCCGGTGGGGGGCCAGGAATACGAAATCTTGATATTTCTTTAGCTCCCTCTGAGCTGATATTTATCTCAGATATTTCCATGCGACCTGTTCCTATTGTATCTAAATCCCTTCTTACTCCTATCCCATAAATTTTGTTATTCCATTCAACTAATCTAATATCTTCTAATCCTACAAATTCCCATTGTGGTTTATATGTATCAAAAGCAGAAGTATCTATACGAAAGTGTTTAATAATATTTAGAGAATCATCTAATTCTGCTATATAATTTATTGTAGTTAACGTATTATCATTTTCGGGGTGAATATAACATAGGGGCCCCCAATCTCCATTTTCAAAAACATTTAATTCGGAATGATATAATATATAATTTATATTTCTAAGATTAACTAATATTTTACCATTTGATACTATAACCGAGGGGTTAGCAAGGCTAGGACCTGATGTTTCATCTAAAGGGATTAATAAAGGTTTTATTGTTCCCCCATTTTCTAAAACTAATTTTACAAAATTATTAACCATAACTTTTTATTATATGATATATACGAAATTATTTTTAAACTACCAAATTATTTTTACTCTTCTCTTGGTATTTCTATAATTTCAAATGTTGTGTTTGGATAAGTTTCTTGTAAAGAAAGCACCACTTGTTGCGTTATATATAACAAGTATTTGTTTACTACGCCATTTCCATCATTATTAGGTTCGGATGGTGTATTGGCGATATAAAACGGCAAACAAGCAATGTATTGAGCGCCATCGGCGTATGCTTGCTGTGAAGAATACATAAAACAGTCTACAGGGGTATCTGTGCCGTTTAATGGAAGGTGTAAAACTAAGCGGAAATATGGATTTGAATATGTTCCGTAGTTGTATTCGAGGGGGGTTGTTGCTTGTATTGCCATAATTAATTTAATTAAAGTTTAAAATAATGCGGTCCACGATGAACCATTCCAAAAATAAGGTTTTAAATCTGCACCACTTCCGCTTGTAGCAAATGAAGCAGAGGGTACGTTTGATGTAGGAAGAGGACTTATAGGTGATAAAGTCATTATAGCTGAAGCTCCGCTGATATGTAGTTGAGCGGATGGGGTTGCTGTCCCTATACCAACATTACCACTTGAACTTATGAATAAACGGGTTGTTGTTGGGGAATTAAACCTTATATTATTTTGTGCTTGAATTAAGATATTTCCATTAGATGGTCCACCAACATAATTGGATGAAGCACCAAATAAATCTATTTTTGTGTTATTTAATCCCGACGCAAAAAGAGATGATGAACTATATGTTTCGGTATTACCAAACCCATCATCTGTAAATATTGTTTTTGCGGATATAAAAGTGGCTTGAATTGGTGTTGTACTATTAGAAGAAGTGGTTAATACCCTAATATCATTTGTATTAGAAGTAGTATCATTTAGTAATAAAACCCCGTCTTTTATGTGTAGTTTTGCAGATGGGGATGTTGTGCCTATACCTACATCACCACTTGAACTTATATAAAGGTGTGAGGTATTAAAAGCAGATGTGCCATCATCTAATATGGTTAATCTTGCGGTTGCTGCCGAGTTTTCTATCCGCAATGCGGTTGTTGCTGAGGTTGCTCCACTGCCTCTAATTTGAAGTCTTGAGTTAATACTACCTGCTGAAGTAATACCTAATCCTAGATTTCCACTGTCATTCATGGTAGATTTTGCAGCGTAACCACTTGCAAAAGTAAGTGAATCTTGAATATTAAAAAATACTGTAGCAGAGTCTTTAGATAATAAAACATATTTACTTCCAATATAAAGACCAGAATAATCGGTTATAGTAGAATCTGCTTTTAAACCTACTGTTACACTTCCTGCTGGGGAAACTAAAAGCACTTCTGAGCCAGCCCCAGAACCACTTACATGTAACCTAGCGGTAGGGGTTGTAGTACCTATACCTACATTTCCACTTGAACTTATAGTCATCCTAACTGAACCACTTGTCTCAAATTGTAGGTCTTGATTATCGTTTGTACCTAAGATGGTGGTTGTACCAAATGAATTACCACCTTGAACAAATGCGTTTGTGCCGGTCGGAGTTATGAATGAAGAAGTTAGTGCGTTTTGTGCCCAAGATGATGTTATATTATAAGTTCCAATGGGTAAAAAAGATGCTGTTAGTGCGTTTTGTGCCCAAGATGATGTTCCAAAAAGTGAACCAGTAAATGAAGTTGCGGTTACACCACCTACTACTTGTAAGGTGTTTGTGGGAGTAGATGTACCAATTCCTACATTTCCACTACCACTTACAAATATTATAGAAGATGAAGCGGGTGATTGTATTCTAAATAGCGAATCGTTGTTAGCTCCACTTATGTGTAGTTTTGCTTGTGGTATTGTAATACCCATACCCGTTCTACTGCCAGAAATAATAATGGCTTCTTGGGTAAAAGTACCCATATTGATGGTATTATTAGAAAATACCTCCATAATAGGAATACCAAATATATTATTTACTGAAAATAGTGAACCTGATAGAGAATCAGTTACTGAGAATAGTTCACCTTGTGAACCAAATATATCTACAATAGTTGAGCCAGAGCCCTGTACTATTAAGCCTTTGCGGATTTTAAATTCGTTTGCCATTGTTTATTTCCTTTTTTCATTTTCCAAAAGGGATACTTTATTATAAATATGTTAAAGATTTGTTTTTTTATATTCCCCCAAAAAAACTTTATTTTGGTTGGGATAGCGTGAAGAATGCCTCGAACTCGGCTTGGGTTGGGAAGCGATACTTTCTGAAGGTAGCCATTACGTTAGTCGGGTGAGGTTTGCGAGTTGGTCGTTAGATAGCCGTGTGGTGTAGAGGGCAGCGGCGCGGATGTAGTTGCTCAATTGGCTTGAACCATTGTTATGACCTAAATGGACAGCATTGAGACTTGAGGGTAAATTACCTAAAGTATCAGTGCCTCTTAATGTTCCGTTGACAAAAAAAGCAAAGTCATTTTGTTTATACGCCAAAGCTATTTTATAAATACCTGAATTAGTTATTGCAAAAGTGATATTAGCTACTGACGAACCACTTGTTATAACGCTTCCTTTGACCCCGAAAGTAGGACTAAAAAAGAAAGCCTCTAACAATATGCGGTTATTTGAGTCTAAGAATAGTTGAATGATAGGTCGGTCTGTTTGAGTGAAATTCCTCACGTCGACCTCCGCATAAATCGTTCCCTCCGTTTGGCCTATCAGCCCACTCACGAGCGCACCCGATGCGCTAATGACCTCAGCGGCACGGCTGGCAGTTGTCGTCGTCGTGGGGATGTATGTCGTAGCGATGCTGCCTGTTTCATATTGCGCTCCAAAAACATAGATGCCCGAAGTGCCATCGCCTGCGAAGTCAGTAACACCATCGGTTTGGATAATGTTAATTCTTAAAACTTCATTTGCAGACGAGGATGCTTTTGAAATAATACAACGATACCAACCATTCCCATAGTTTTGAGATGAGGCAACAATCCCTGCACTTGTACCTGTAATAGCACCATTGGAAAGGTTAAAAAATGCGCCAACTGTTCCTATGCGTAACCAAGTAAAATTGTATCCTGCTGCTTTTACAAATACGGAAAATGTATAACTTCCCGACGCTGAGGTGGTTGTTTGGTCAATTCTATGCTGTACACCTGAAACCGTACTCGCCACAATCAAGTCAGAAACATTTGTTCCGTATGGGTCAAGCGTTCCCGTTGTGTTTAAGACGCTACCACTTCCAAACGCAATTAATTGATTTGGACTCCACGTTGTTCCAAAGTTCTCACTCTGCAACGCTAAGTTCTGCCCACTCGCCTCAATCAACGCGGCAGGGCAACCGCCGCCAATCGGATAGTCCAAGCGAAGCACATTATCAGTAACCGTTTCAATAAAACCGGATGCGTTTACTCTTGTGGCTCTACTTGCAGTTGGAGTTGTAGTTCGAGTAACATTAAGAGAACCAGATAGTCCTGATATCATAGTGTATGCTTTTCCATCCTTTAAGAAGGAAGGCATCATTACCCATGATGGATTATATTGTAAAATATCTTTTAATTTATCATAGTAACAGGATGCTGCAACTTCAGTTGTTGCTCCGTCTGCTACTGCTTGTGAGATAGAGTCTCTTACTCCTGATAGAGTTAATAAGGGTATTCCAGTGTATGTTGACATAATTATTTTTGTATTTAGTTATTTATATTAATCTTGCTAATGCTTTCATTGACCAATTGTCATTAGATGAACTAGCAAATAAACCAATATTTGCACCACTCATACTAACTAATAAATTAACTCCACTCGTATTTCCAATATCATTTGTTGATGTATCGGCATATTCTACATTAGTTCCTTGCCATACAGAAAATACAGTTCCTGCTCTTGCGTTTGAACCACTTGTTAAAACATAATCAAAAAATGCTGCTCGATATGAACTTGTTGCAACTGTTATTATGGTTCTAAATGAACCACTGTCTATGTCTGAATTTGAACCATATGTGTATAATGACCCCGAAAGAATTGTATCACCATTTATATGAAGTCGTGCAGATGGTGTTCCTGTACCAATACCTACATTACCACTGCCACTTACATAAATTATATTATTTACAGCAGGTGAGTCTATTTCAAATAAGCCACTATTGGATGCTCCGCTGATATGTAGTCGGGTGGTTGGGGTTGTTGTTCCAATACCTACATTACCACTTGAACTAATGTAAAGATGTGAGGTGTTAAAAGCCGATGTACCATCATCTAATATGGTTAATCTTGCGGTTGCTGCCGAGTTTTCTACTCGCAATGCTGTTGTTGTGGAGGTTGCTCCACTGCCTCTTACAGTTGTTTGTCCTCCTTGTAGAAAGGTAGTTCCATTTACATTTAGGGTGTTTGTTGGTGTTATAGTACCTATACCCACATTACCACTTGAACTTATAGTCATTCTAACCGAACCACTTGTCTCAAATTGTAGGTTTTGATTATCGTTTGTGCCTAAGATGGTGGCTGTACCAAATGAATTACCACCTTGAACAAATATATTTGTGCTTATATTGCTTAAAACAGAAGCAGTTAGTGCATTTTGGGCCCAAGATGATGTTATATTATAAGTACCTGTTGGTAAAAAGGAAGCGGTTAGTGCGTTTTGTGCCCAAGATGATGTTCCAAAAAATGAACCAGTAAATGAAGTTGCGGTTACACCACCTACTACTTGTAAGGTGTTTGTAGGTGTTGATGTCCCTATACCTACATTACCATCATCTCTAACTACTAAACTTGCTGATGCATTACTATTTTCTACCCTTAATGCGGTTGTTGCGGATGTTGCACCGCTACCTTTTATTTCTAATTTTGCTGATGGTGAACTTTCTCCAATTCCTACAAAACCAGTAGAACCTACAATCCTCATTATTTCAGGTTGTGAAAATGCTCCAGCATAAAATGATAAATCATTTGCACCAAAAGCACCAGCCCCGTCCGAGAGCATATAAGCAGTTCCGTGTCCAAAACTTGAACTTACTATTCCTGCATTTGTATTGTATCTAATAAAAGGAGAAAAACTACCTACATTATTACCACCAATCCCGTATCCAGTACTAATATTTATATTACCACCAGCCACAGTTAGGGTTGATAAGGGATTTGTTGTTCCAATACCCACATTACCACTTGAACTTATAGTCATTCTAACCGAACCACTTGTCTCAAATTGTAGGTCTTGATTATCGTTTGTACCTAAGATGGTGGTTGTACCAAATGAATTACCACCTTGAACAAATGCGTTTGTGCCGGTCGGAGTTATGAATGAAGAAGTTAGTGCGTTTTGTGCCCAAGATGATGTTATATTATAAGTACCTGTTGGTAAAAAAGATGCTGTTTGAGCACTTACAGCATTTGAAGCACTTTGTGCCCAACTTGAGGTTATATTATAAGTACCTGTTGGTAAAAAAGAAGCGGTTTGAGCACTTACAGCATTTGAAGATGTTATATTATAAGTCCCAATAGGTAAGAAAGATGCAGTTAGTGCATTTTGGGCCCAAGATGATGTTCCAAAAAGTGAACCCGTTATTGAACCATTTACATTTAATGAACCGGTAACAGTTAAGCTCCCCGTTGGTATTATAACACTACCATATAATGTTTGAGTATCATTAGTATTATCACCTAATTGGTTTGAACCAGTAGATAATATAGTTTGATTTATTTGTAATGTATTTATAGAAGCAGTTCCTGTTACTGTAACATTTCCACTTATTATAGCCCCAGTTGATGTTAAATAACCCAAAGATGCAGTAAATATTGGTTGTTGGGTTATTGAACCACTAAATATAGCAGGACCTATATTAGTTAATGTTGATGAGCCACTAATTAAAACCGAACCTAAGACTTCAAGTTTAGCTCGAGGGTCTATTGTTCCTATACCTACACGTTCTTGGTCTGTTAAGGTTAATATAGGTGATTCAGTACCTGTTGATGGTTTGCCACCTATAATACCGGTTTCTATGAAAAATTCTTGTACTTGTCTACCTTCTACAGCCTTTTGTCGAGAAGCAAATGATTTTTGTCCTTGAGCTGCTGCTCCTTTTGAAGTATATATTTTTGGAATTATAGCATAAAATGTTTCATTACCAGTACCGTCCCCTACTAATAATTGAGGCTCTCCTTGGGAAGCTAAGGTGTCACTAATTATATGTGTAAAGCCACCTATAGATAAATTATTATTAGCATATGTTATATTACTAGTCCCAGCTAATACTCCAGCATTATTAAAAATCAATTGAGTATTAGAACCCGGAGCTCTAATAGAACCTGAAAACGAACCGGTAAATGAAGTTGCGGTTACACCACCTACTACTTGTAAGGTATTTGTAGGTGTTATAGTACCTATACCTACATTTCCACTTGAACTTATAGTCATTCTAACCGAACCACTTGTCTCAAATTGTAGGTCTTGATTATCGTTTGTGCCTAAGAGAGCGGTTGTACCAAATGAATTACCACCTTGAACAAATGCGTTTGTGCTTGTTGGAGTTATGAATGAAGAAGTTAGTGCATTTTGGGCCCAAGATGATGTTCCAAATAGAGAACCTGTTATTGAACCATTTACATTTAATGAACCGGTAATTTGAACTTGTGAACCAGATGCAAACAATAAATTACTCCTATTATTACTATCAACACCATTGCCTATTATAAAAGCAGATTGGGCTGAAGAAGGTGTATTATATTGTCCTATTGTTAATTGGTAATCACCTCCAGCTATTGTTTCATTTCCTTCGGCGTGTGAGAATTGTCCATTAGTGATTGTATAATATCCTTCAGCATGGGAAGTAAGACCATTGGCTATTGTTCCTTCACCTTCAGTGTGTGAGTAATTACCAAATGCTGTTGTTTCCTTTCCTTCAGCATGTGAGAATTGTCCAGTTGCTGTTGTTTGATTTCCTTCAGCATGTGAATAGGGGCCAGTTGCTGTTGCATTTACTCCTTGTTCAAGTTTATTTTGTATTTGTACTTTTTCTAAACTAACAATATCACCAGTTGAACTTATAGTCATTCTAACCGAACCACTTGTCTCAAATTGTAGGTCTTGATTATCGTTTGTGCCTAAGAGAGCGGTTGTACCAAATGAATTACCACCTTGAACAAATGCGTTTGTGCTTGCCGTATTTATAAATGATGCTGTTAAAGCTTGACTTGCCGTCCCAAATAGAGAACCTGTAAATGAAGTTGCGGTTACACCACCTACTACTTGTAAGGTATTTGTAGGTGCTGATGTCCCTATACCCAATCTCCCAAGTGAGTTAAATACAAAATTCGAGTCAGTACCTAAAACACTACCACTATTAAAAATAATTTGTCTGTCTAAGCCGGGAGTTACAGCATCTTTACCAGAATCACCTTTAGGGCCTTTACTTACTATTGTAACAACGGAAGTTTCTTTCTGCAATACAACAACCCCTTTAACATTTAATCTATCATTACTCACCTAGTTACCTCTTTTGAAAGTTTTACAAGCCCTTCCAATAATCTCGTAACTACCCCCGTAGAAGATTCTAATTCTATATCATACACACCTTCACTAAAACTTAAATTCGAAGATGTTTGAGCAGAAATAAACAAACCAATACTACCCGATGTTTTTGGTAGTGTAAATGAACCTGATTGTGGTGTTAAATTTAATCCAGTTCCATCAGATGCGGTTACACTTGTTATATCCAAATATTTTGTAGAAGAATCAACCGAAGGTCTTATTTGCATTCTTGCATTATATCCGGTTAAATCAACGGGTTCTCCATTAGAATCTTTCCACTCTAATAGTAAATCGATTGTTGTTCCTTGTTCTATAGTTAATAAATATCTTCCAGCGGCCATTTTATACTCCTATTATTAATATAAATATCTAATATTCATATAATAGTTTAAATATTTCATCTAAAGCGGGGTGTCTATGATTATCTTTTAATGTTACAGTATAAACATATCCACTTGATTTTAATTTTGCTACATCATGTATTGCTGAATCATTTGGTGATTTTAAATCTATTTGTTGTGGGTCTCCGCATAATATCATCTTTGAATTCTTCCCCAACCTACCAACTACCATCGCTAATTGGGATTTCGTAAGATTTTGAAATTCATCAACAATACAAATACACTCATCAAAAGTTCTTCCCCTAAAATGCGTAAGGGATACTAACTCTATTTTTTCATCCTGCTCCATTTTATCTAATATCTGCGATTTATCATAAACTTTTCGCATATTAGAACGTATAGGAACTAACCACGGCTCTAACTTTTCTTCCAAAGAACCTGGTAAAAACCCATTATCTTCATTAGAAACGGTTGGGCGTGTTACAACAATTTTGTTATATTCTCTCTTAAAAAAGGAATCTAATGCTATTTGACAAGCAAGTAATGTTTTACCACTACCAGCTTTTCCTAAAATAAAATTGAATGGATGATTTAAGATATTTTGTTTTGCTACCTTTTGTTCTTCGGAAAGTGTAATTGAAAACTTTATATCACCTTTGGGTACTCTTTTTTCGATATTCTCACTCATACTATAACCCCGTTTTAGTTTACTATAAATATCCCATAAAAAACAAAAGGAGATGATTTTCATCACCCCCTTTTCAAAATACTAACTATTATGGTTAATTACGCACCACCAATAGTTTCCAAACCATGTACATATACTTTACCATAGAACTCACCTCTCACCATTTCTTTGGCGTAGCGGGTCATTACACCCTTACGAGGAGTGAAGTTCTTATAGTCATACACAAGCGGAGTCATAATCAATGGAATATATGGAGCGTAAACAGCACCAGTTTCCAAGAATTGTGTTCCTCTATAACCCATCAAAATCAAGTTTTCTTGCATATATGGGTTCTTATAAACCTGATATCTTTGTGCGAAAGAACCTACTTTGGTCATACCAAATGCAAATTGTCTTTCATCACCAGTTCCATCGGCCACATATCCTGGAATTGATTCCAATACAGTAGCAACATCAGGAGAACATACTAAGAAGTTTGCACCACCACGCATTGTCTTAGCGTGAATTTGGTTAGAAACCCGCTGCAACACAGTTCCCAAAGTTGCGAACCAAGTACCCTGAATATACGCCTGCCCATTTATAGTTCCATCAGTACCGAATGCAGTACCATTCCAAACATGCCCAATTCTTGCAGACCAGTAACCTGTAGTCAATGCGTTTTGAATCAACATGTCCAAAATCTCAAAATCAATCTCTTGTGATACATATTCAGACAACATCGAAGTTAATTCTGCTTCTGCATCAATAGAGTGATATGCGTTTAAGTCCTGCGCAAATTCAGGTGTCCATTGTGCTTTCAACTTACGAGTTTTAGCAACAATTGGAATTGAACGCATTTCGATGTTCAATTCTGGAATATCGATATCGGTTTCAGCATTAAGTGCCATTTGTGCTTTTGTTACCTCAAAATCACCACGAGTTACATCGGTTGGTTGTTTTTGATACCTAACAGTTACGGCCCCGCCGGCTGTAGCCGAACCGCTAACCACAAATGTTACACGTTGTGTACTATCGGTATATGTAGTAAATTGCGGATAAAATGTGTGGATGAAATTAGCAGATGGTATAAATGCTCTAACACCCTCAAAATCTGCGAATGGTAATGCAGATGCAGAAACCGTAATAGTTAATAATGTGCCAGGTGCTACTGATGCGGAAAAGGCAGTATCATAATTAATAGCAGCAAGATTAGTTCCATATGAAATAGATGCCGTAAGGTGGGTAGAACTATTAAGATTTGCTGATGATGTATGAGATAACGCAGCAGATGATGTATCGTTGATAGTGTAACCAAAACGACCAGCGCCATACAAACCACCTGAGGGTTGGTTAGCAGTTTCGGTAATACCAAATACTGAATCGGCTTGTGAATCTTTACCTGAACCTGTTGTAAAACCAGGCTGACCTGTTCCGTACTTAAAATCTAAATAGAAAATAAGACCGGATGGGAGATTCATAGGTTGAACTGAAACAAACTCTTTCGCAGCGATTTCAGAGAAAATACGGCGAACAAGCGGAAGGGCTACACCATTCCACTCTTCAGAGTTGTTGAACATTGATGTGGCAGAAGCTTCAGTTACTAACTGCTTTGCCTGATTTTCCAAAAGTTGAGCCATGTTGTTGATTTCAGTCTCATTGGTAATTCCCTCTAAAAGACCGGTTTTTCTCCATTTGGCTACTAAACCTCTGGCTTCTTTGCGAAGAACTCTTTCAAATCCTGCGCTTTCTTTTAAAATGCTATTTACATTCATTTTTATATCCTTTGTTTAATAGATTATACAATTATTTCTTAATGTTAGCGAGTTTTTGGAATCTTTTAGCCAACGCAGAACCACCTTCGGTTAAAATACCAGCAGGTCTTGTTCCTCTCATTGGTTTAGATGCAAATGATTCTCTAACAAACCTTTTTTGTGATTTTTTAGCAACATTAAGGTTTTCACCCAATGTAGCAAATACTAATTTTACTTCTCTCAAAGATGAAGCACGGTCAAAGTTTTCTACAACTTTAACTTTTTGCTTTTCATTCAAATCAAAGTTTCTGAAAAGTTTATTTGTGTAAAGTAGTTTCGCATTCAAAAGGTTTACCTCATTAATAGTTTTCTTTAATGATTTAATCACTCTATATGATTCTTCCAATTCACCCTGCATTTCTTCAGCTTCTTCTTCTGTCATTCCACCCTCTTCTTCTTCTGCTGGTTCATCACCATTCATTTCTCTAAGGGCCCTAATAACTTCATTTAAATCAACCTCTTCTTCTTCACCCTCTTCTTCAAAGAACTCACCAGTTCCTTGCTCATCTTCGGTTTCGGAATCGTAGTTGGCAACTTTATTATCACCAGCACCAATTTCAGATGATTCTAATTCATGTAATCTTCTTGATACTCTTTCACGAATTTTTCTTAATTCTGTGATTTCTGGGTTTTCTTCCTCTTCTTCATATACATCCTCTTCTTCACCCTCCAACTCTCTAATAATCGATTCTAAGTCTAAATCACCCATTTCTTCATCATCGGCTGGTTCTTCGGTTTCAAATTCACCACCCATTTCATCATCATCTTCCTCTACCGCTCCAAACTCATCACCCATTTCTTCCTCTTCTTCAACAGGGAACTCATCACCCATTTCATCTTCTTCAACAGGGAACTCATCACCCATTTCATCTTCTTCACCCATATACTCTTCAGTATCGGTTGTTGCAAACTCTTCTTCTTCCTCCATTGGAATATCTTCATCTTCTAACTCTTCGGCAATTTTGTGAGACAACATTGATTGGAGTCTTGGAGTGAATGCTTCCTCAAGGGCGATTTTTGCGTTTGCTAATGCTGTTTGTTTAACCGCTTTAGCATCAGCGATTGCTTCTTTAAGCAAATCTTTTCTGCCTCTAGTTTTCATTTAATCTCCTAAATTTTTTTGGAAAAGTAAGATTATTATAAATCTTAATAATTGTTATAATAATTTTAGTCCCACAATATTGTGTTGGAACATTAATTTGATAATAAATAGGGGGATTTTTTAAAAACAATATTTTATTGAGCTTTACTTCTTAAATATTGCTTTCTAATTGCCAATTCTAATTGTTTTCTTTTTTCTATGGATTTTGGTGTGAATTCAGTTCTTTCTTTTAACATATCCATAATATCACTATCTTTAACCATTTTTTTGAAAAGTCTTAATGCTGCTTCAACATTATTATCCACTACTTTAACTGCTATTCCACCACCAGGAACATACATTAATTCTTTTCTTATTCTTTTCTTTTTTGGTCTTTCCCCGTTTTCATTCATAACTTGTTTTTTAAAATTAAATTATTTGTAAATTATATATTGATTCAGTAACCAAACCATTTTTAGTTCTAATCAATGCTTTTTCTTTTTTTATTTCCACCACAACCCCACCATACTCCTTATCAAGTATCATAACAGGAGAACCTGGTTTAATCAATTTTGCTTCATCAATTTTAACATTTTCGGTTATATCATCTAATACAACCTTAAAAGCACGAATTGCTTTTGAAATACCCTGCTTTTGTTTTTGGGGTAATTTATTAATATCCGTTAGATTATCCTTTATAAAATCGGAAAATTTAAGTGATAAGTTTTGTATAATATCTATTGATGGCATGATTTCTTACCTTTTTTAATTTTTACTTACCACATTTGTATCTGGGTGCTTTTGTCCAATTCCACTCATCATCTACTGCCCAACATTGATTATCTTTCCAAATATAATCTATTTGAAATTCTTTTAATTTAATTTTGTTTTCCGATTCATATTTAAATGATCCTTTATCATGTTCACCCGCATTTACAATTGCCAAATAACCAACTTTTGATTTTGGAACTTTTAACATTGTAATTGCTTTTTGTTTTGCATCCCAAAGGTCTTTTCCCTCAATCTCATGCTTTTTATTATTGAAAAATGCATAAAATTTGGTTTCGTTTATTGATTTTTTTACACCCTTTTTAATAAAATTTGATAGTTTCATTTCACCAACAAAATCTTTTGCATTTTCTTTATCTTGCGGGTCTACATCGGTTACTTTATAAGTTTTACCACCCACAGTGAAAGTATCCTCACCTGCTGCAATTGCTCTTGCTCTTTCAGCACCAAACTCATTACCTTCATCCATTACAACTTCTGCATCACTTAATTTTCCTTTAACAAGCCCTTTTGTTGTGTTAATGATAATATCACTACCTCTTATCGCAAAAACCATTCCTGTTTTATTTTGTGATTTAAGGTGGATGGTATCTCCAACCTTTGGTTTTTTTGCTTCCCCTATATAAGATTCCTTAATAATTGTTTTAATACCTGCACTTATTGATTTTTTTAAATCACCCGTAGAAAACTCTTCAGTAGAACCGACTTTTATTTTGGGATGATCTGAATTTATAACTTTAAGTAAATTAGTTCTACCACCACCATATCTAAGACTGAAATGTTTTGTATCTACTACTTCATAATCCACAGTATAAGTTCTACCATCAATATATGATCTTATTCTAGTTCCTTTGCGAATTGCTATTTCCTTCACCAAATTTTTACCTTCATTGATTGATTTTTTGTTTATTAATTTACTTAATTTCATGTTTTCTCCTATAAAATTTTGTGCATTTTCTTTATCTTCGGAATCTACATCCGTTACTTTAAATGTTTTATCACCAACCCGGAATGTATCTTCACCTGCTGCAATCGCTTTTGCTCTTTCAGCACCAAATTCATTACCTTCTTTTATTTCATAATATTTACCCAATATCTCACCAATTTCATCATAAGATGATTCCAACCTTTGCTGGAGAGTTGATACCTCTTTGATAGTGTTTGTAAAAATCTTAAAAGATTCGTTCATAGATTTCATATGACGAGAAACAGTTACCTTATCAAACCAATCACCAGTTTCTTGTAAAGTTAATTTATGAGCAGTTTCAACAATCTTTTTAATGTTTTGGTATGCTTCCATCAAATTACCATTATGGTAAATTGCCTCACCGATTTTTCGGTATGAAGCAACTGCCTCAACAAAAGCCCGCTTTTCTTCATTCGTCATCTTTGTATCATCTAAATCTTCCTCACCAATGTTTAATCTACGATAATCCATATGCTGTGATTCTTTTAATAAGTTAAATAGTTTTTTCATTTCATTTCCTTTTTTCAGTAAGAACCTGGTCTATTACCTTTTTTCATAGAAGTTGCCCAAATACCAATCATCTTTTTAATATCAGCGGGAATTTCTTTATCATAAATAGTTAGTTTACCATCTTTTCCTATATGGGCTATTGTTTCATAATTATCATCTTCAGTTTTTTCCGCCCTATTCCAAATAGTTAAACCATTACCCAAATATCCAGACCCAATATCGTATTTTTTGGCTTCGTTTACTGATTCGGTTTTTGAAAATAAATCTTTAACTTCCCGTCTAGCTCTACCATATGGTTTAATTACAGATACTGGTTTGGATATATTAACTACAATTTCCATATTACCATCACTAATTGTAAATATATTAGAATAATTTTGTACCTTAAATATTTTTACATCTTTACCCCGTATCCAATTAAATACTTTTGGTTGAAATAAGCGTGTAAATTCGGAATCATTTAATAAAGATGATTTAATGCCCGTTTGATCTGAATATTTTTCTTCATTTACTGATTCTTGAAGCTTTTTAATTATCTTCTTTCGTATGAATAATATTGGACTGGAAACTGCGGCCACAAAATCCATTCTGTCTGAAAGTTTTCCTTTCTTAACAAATTGGAAAACTTTTTCGATATCCAAATTGTGAGTATCAACAAACTTTTGAACTGCATCTTTATTTAAACCGGTAAGTCCACCAATTTCCATTGCGGTTCTCGAAGCGGACTCTAATTTTAAGCTTTTTTGTGTGTTTTGAACTGCCACCAAATTCATTTCTTTTTTTGCAATCTCTCTAATAATTTTTTTGAGTTGTTCTAATTTCATTTTGTTTCTCCAATTTTAGGACATTCACAATATCCACCAATTTCACAAATAATATCTCGCATTATACTATTAGCAGTTTCATATTTATTCACTTTTGAACCTCTACTAACACCCTCATTAACAGGTTTCATAAAAGCACCATAAGTAGATGGGTTACTTACAAAATCCCAACAAATTAAATCAAAATCGTTTTCTACAGCCACAGTACCATCTTCTTTAATTTGACGAACTGAACCCATGCCTCGCGAAGATATACCTACCGTACAACCTGCCTCTATCAATTCTTTAAGTATTCTACCAGATGGGGTATTTAATATTTCTACTTTACCAACAACATCTGTACCATTCCACCATACATCTCTAATAATATGTGATGTGTTTTTTAATTCCACCACCGATGATTCTGGATGGTCTAACTCACCATACGCACGATTTTCTTTTATTTCTCTACCCTTATATTTATCAACCTCACGCTTCAAAATATTTTCGGGATATATTCTACCATTTTGATTTTTTTCATTCGCCCTTTGAAGAACACCAGTTACAATTAATCTACCATTACCACTCATAGCAGCTTCTTTAAGCTGTTGTGGTTTTACATCAAATACAATAGTATCAATTAATAATTGTTTCATATCAGGCACCCAATTGTCTTATTTTACTTGAAATTCGGTTTAATCGCTCTGATATTTTAGAAAAATTGTTTCTTGTTTTTTTCCAATAAGAACCGGATGAAATACCCATCTCCGTCTTTAGTTTTATATTTTGATTTACTAAATGTTCAACTTCATATATCTTTCTATTAATTTCTTTAATAGCCCTATTGATTTTATACTGCGGAGAACCGGTTTCATCTTTTCGGTATTGACGATAGTTCATTTCATTAATGACATCCTCAATCTTTTTTTCCCAATTTTCTAAAAAATTTCTTTTTACACTTTTTATTTTTTTATATCCCAATACCTCAATATGGTCATTATCCATACCCGCCGCATTTTTCGCAAAAGCGTGCGGAGTTCGAGGTGGACCAGCACCACCATCCAAATTACCGGTAACATTTTGTTCACCTAAATCCTCATCATCCTTTTCATCGGGATTTACAATTTCTTCTTCTTCTAATTGCTTAAATTTTTTATCAAGCTCTTCAATTAAAAACCTACTCATTATTGAACACCCTTTAATTCGTTTAACAATTGATAGTATCTTAAAAGCCCAAGTGCCTGAACCTCCGATACAATTTTTGCGTTGGATAAATTATCAACCAACCCAATAATTTCTTTTAACTTAATAGAAGAAACTTTATCAGTAATTTTTAATTTTGAAAATTCATTTTTAAGTTTTTTACTTTCCCTTAAAATAAATCTTTTTAAATTGTCTGAATTATCAATACTGTTAATATAATTTCTAAGAACCAGTTTTTGTTCGTTGGTTAGTTCTTTATACTTATCATTAAATTTATCAACTAAAAACTTATAAGCCAATAACCTAACATCCTTTGACTCCTTACTATACAAATCAGTATTTTCTTCTTTTATTGGTTTTTTTGCTTTTGTTATATTTTCTAAAATTTGATTTTTATAGTAAGTTCCTGGAATTAATTATCTATTAAAGGAGTTTTTATTTTTTTTGTTCCAAGAATGTAGAGTTTGCAGAACAATAAAACCACCAAATTTCTGTAAACCCTTCGTTTGTTCCTGCAAAAATTTGATCCACCTGGGATGTATTGATGTTTGAAAATACATGCCGTCTAAGATCACATTTCATT